>ERZ791875.314-NODE-314-length-59724-cov-5.047277_pt1 | contig 59724 bp, 78 predicted proteins | sample MGYA00510278_ERZ791875 | MGnify/ENA primary metagenome ERZ791875 (study PRJEB30046, sample SAMN00792078) | human gut metagenome | study: EMG produced TPA metagenomics assembly of the A metagenome-wide association study of gut microbiota in type 2...
ATAACTAAAAAATCCTTTATTTTAAAGGAAAAACAACTTGACTAATTAGGGAGGATATTGAATTGTTGTTTTGAAATGCTTCAAGGTATGGAGTGTGGGGCCTTGGAATATATGTTATAATGAAACCGATTAAGATAAATGATTGAAGTTTTGGAAAGGATGAGAATAAATGAATCAATCAAAATTGAAATTAACTACGATAATTGCATTGACAGCGTTTACAGTGGCTGTGATTCCGGCTTGTTTACAGAGAAAATCTGCGAATGCAGCTTCGAAATATACTTATAAAAAAGGCTTTACTTATGAGAAGATTTCTCCGAACATTGAAAAGAGGATCACGGGAAAATCTTATCGTAAGAATAATAATATTAAATTGTCTGATTTAAGATATGTACAGGTTCTTCATTATGGTTTTGATGGGAAGGTAAAAGAGGGTGAGTTGATCGTTAACAAGAAGATCGCGAAGAAAACGGTCAAGGTCTTTTATGCTCTTTATCAGAAGAGGTACAGAATTGAGAGAATGAGACTGATCGATGATTATGGTGCGAATGATGAGAAGTCTATGGCTGCAAATAATACCTCTGCGTTTAATTATCGTGTGATCAGTGGAACGACGAAACTTTCCAACCATTCTTATGGAATGGCTATCGATATCAATCCAAGGATCAATCCGTGGGTCAAAGGAAATAAGGTATCACCGGCAAATGGGAAGGTGTATAAACAGAGAAAGACGTCAAAATGTAAAGGAAAATATAAGAGATATATGATCCATAAGAATGACACAGCTTATAAGATCTTTAAGAAATATGGATTCAGCTGGGGTGGTGAGTGGAGAAGCTCTAAGGATTATCAGCATTTCGAAGTGAATAAATAGAAATGAATCAATATCCAACATTGTTTTTGTCATTAAAAGATGTGGATGGAACAACTTTTGAGAATGCATTTAATATGCTGAAATTTGTAATTTCGTCATTGTGCAGTCAGAATTCCTATTTAGAAACAGGAGAAAATATAAGAGAAAATGAAAAAGATATATTTTCAAGATTGAGAAGTCAAGTAATAATGGGTACTACAAAGAAATGTTAGAAGTTATAAAAGGCATGTTAAGTACGGCATTAAAAGATAATTCCTCATTAAAGTTTGCAGTCATCACAGGATGCCTAAAGATTGCCAAAGAAAGTATTTTCACTGAAACAAATAACTTTGTATCAGATACGATTTCATCCACAAGATACAATGAATATTATGGATTTACACAACAGGATGTAGATAAGCTTTTAGCAGATGCGGAGATTGAAGAGAAAGCGGATCTGATTAAAGAATGGTATGATGGGTATAATTTTGGAGAGTTTGAAGTTTATTGTCCATGGGATGTCATGAATTATCTAAGAGATCTTCAAAATGATCTGAATGCAAGACCAGTCAGCTACTGGAAGAATACCAGTGATAATGCGATCATTCGCTCCTTTATTGATTATACAGGAGCTGCTATACGAAAAAAACTAGAAGTATTGATCGCAGGTGGAAGCATCTGCCAGAAAATAGAAGAAGACCTCACATATGATTATCTACATTCATCAGAAGATAACGTATGGAGTATTCTCTATCTTACTGGATATCTTACAAAAGTCGGAGAACGTGATAAGGATGGTCAGATAGAATTAAGAATTCCAAACAAAGAAGTAAAAGAAATTTTCGAATCAACCGTAAGAAAATGGTTTGAAGACAGTGCAAGAGTTACGAATCGGAAAGATTTATTTGATGCAGTGTGGAACAAAGATGCGGATAAGGCAACAAAAGAAATCAGCACATTACTGCGAATGACGATCAGTTATTATGATTACCGAGAAAATTTCTATCATGCATTTCTTGCAGGAATCTTTGCAGGAGCAGGTTATAGTGTAGAGTCGAATAGAGAGCATGGAGAAGGACGAAGTGATATTGTAATCTACAATGATGTAACAGGACAAGTTGCAGTATTTGAAGCAAAGTATTCAAGGAAATTAGAAGATTTGGAAAAAGACTGTCAAAAGGCGTTAGATCAGATCAACACAAAGATGTATGCAAAAGAGTTTGAAGATGCTTATGAGGAAGTATTGTGTTATGGAATTGCTTTTTATAAAAAGCGGTGTTTGGTGAAGAGTAAATAGAATAAGAAATGAAAAAAAGCTCCACAAGGATGAACTTTGTGGGGCTTTTGGTGTATCTAAGATTTCAATTCAACTCCGCAATCCGGCTAACTCCAACATAGATCTCACTGAGCTTATACCAAGTAGGGTAATCAACAATCCCAGTCTGTGGCAGTCCAAAAATATTCTGGAATTTCCGAACAGCATTCGCAGTAGATTCTCCATAAACACCATCCACAGCGATCGTAGGCAGAGAAGGATAATCTTTAGCAATACGATTCAATTGTTGTTGTATTTGTCGAACCTTATCTCCTCTGCTGCCGATCGTCAGATCATATCCCGGCCAGGAAGAAGGAATTCCTGAAATCTGTTCTGCGGTATTGATGTACATACTCTCTCCATAATAATATCTCAGGATTTCAATCGGAGCATATCCCTGATCACCTAAGTATTTAGAGCCCCACTGTGTCATCCATTCTGCAAGTGCGTATAAACTAAAAAAGAAAAGGCTGAAAATTAAGTGGCCGTATGAATTAAGTATAGAACAAAAAATATTTTTGTGATAACATATCAATGTTGTCGCACCCAATCTGGCAACAGAAAGGGGGTTTCAGCTTGGAAAAATTGTTATCATTTATTATGTCTGTATTGGCTAGTGTAGTTGCCTACTACCTATGCAAATGGTTAGACAGGCATAAATAGCGTACAACCTAACCGTGGATCTTGTCCCATTATAGACAAGAAAAAACCCCAGTATTGCAGTACTGAGGTTTTTCTTTTTTTGTTTCAACTTGAAACATTGCTATCATTTTGCCTACTGGCATTATAGCATATGTATCTCGGAAAAACAATATACATGATTTCTAAAAACATCTGAATGATCTAATCTTCTTTTATGTAATAGTGAAAATCTAATGTTTTATTCTCTTTGTCAAATACAATTTTTTTCACGATCGAACGGATTGCAGTTTGCTTTTCATCCTTGCTGCATTGATCAGATACCAGTATGTCATAAACACCACGAATCTTATTAGGAAGTTCATTGGATCCTTTTTCCTCTTTGTCATGATTCTGTGATTGCTGGAGAAGAAGTTCTCTTTCTTGCTGAATTTGCTCTTTATTGCTTTTGTATTCTGCCAAAGAATCAACGCCATTCAAATATGCCTCTTTGATCCGAACTTCTCTGGCATCCAAACGTTTTAACTGAACATCCAGGATATCCTGTTGATTTTCAACAACCTTTTCTATACGTTCGCATTCTATGTAGGATTTGTTCATATCTTCTTTTAAGACATTTAAAATCAACGGAACAAGCTTCTTTTCAGAAATTCCATGAGAAACCATACATTTTCCCTTAAGGTACTTATAGCATTGAAAATTAATGTAGGTGCGATCGCGACGATATTGCACAGATGTAGAAAGAGACGCACCGCAGGAAGAGCATTTGACAAGCCCGGACAACCAGTGGCGATGCTTTGATACTGGCTTTCCGTTTTTAGGATGATACTCATTTTTTAAACGCTCGTTCGCTCGATCCCAAAGTTCTTCAGGCACGATGACAGGAACTAGTGGAGATTTTACGATGATCCATTCGGTTTCATCATTAACAACATGTGTAGTACCATTTGCATAGTTCCATCTAAGATATCCTTTATAGATTGGATTTTGAATAATATACTTAATAGTGCGAGTTTCAAAAGCTCCACCCTTCTTAGTTGTACAGCCCAAGCGATTCAAATGACGAGCAATATCATAAAACCCCATTCCAGAATTGGCATACAAATTAAAAATCATGCGAACAATATTTGCCTGATCTTCGACAATGACTAGACCTTGCCCTTTTTCTACCTTATATCCAAATGCAGGAGAAGATTGAAAATTTCCACGAAGAGCGTTTTCAGTCATTCCCCTTTTAACATCTTCTGCCAAACGGATAGAATAAAATTCATCCATCCATTCAATGATACGCTCAATCAATCCACCATATACATCATCAGAGATTGGTTCGGATATACTTATAACATCAATTTTGTGTTTATTTCGTAACATTGCTTTATATACAATGCTTTCTTCCTGGTTACGTGCAAAACGACTGAATTTCCAAACAAGGATAGCATCAAATGGGGATGGTTTGCTTTTAGCCATTGAGATCATACGCAAAAATGAAGGACGTTTCCTAACTTTTCTTCCGGAGATTCCCTTATCAATGAAAATAAATTCTTCTGGGAGATCATATCCATGTCCATTTGCCCATTCCTTGATTAATCTGATCTGTGCATCTGGAGACAATTCTTCTTGCATGTGGGTACTAACTCTTATATAAGCAGCTGCAATTTTTTTCATAGTTATCACCTTTTCTTTTTATAAAATATTAAAAATTTGTACAAAAAATACACCCTTGCAGGGTGCCAAGAAAAAATGATATACTTTACTTGTTCAGGGAAAAGTATTTCATCTGTTCTTGACAGGTGCAAGTGTTTTTCTTTTAATTCCGTCCAGTTGCAGCTGGGCGGTTTTTTATTGTTGCGATGTCGCAACTTATTTAAATTTTAATTCAATTTTTACCTCATCACCTACTGTATTAAAGTCTTTGTCAGATGGAGCATCTACAAATAATTTAAGATCATTTACTTTGTCAGCTTTGCCATTCTTTAAAATAAACATCAAAGTTCCTTTGTGAGAAACTTTTCCTAAATATTCTCCATCGATGCTGTCACTTAACATAAGGTTTGCTTCAACTTGTTCTTTTGTGTTTGTTGTAAGTTTACCCTGATCGAAGTAGAAGTTAATAGTATCATCAGATGTATTTTCAATTTCTACATCCATAGCAACCAATCCAACTTCTTTGTCTTTTTCAACATCTAAGGCTTCAGCCATTTCATCTGTAGTAGCAGTTAATTTGGATACCTGGATTGCTTTGATGTTGTATTTGATCGGTCCAGTTTTTCCTTTTCTGTTCAATTTTTTGTCTGTGATCACAGGCACTTTCTTGAGACCATCCTGTTCAACGACTTCTCCTGTTTTGCTTTCATCAGCAGTAGTTTTTTCGGTAGTCTTTGCAACAGTTTTTTTAGATTCTACCTTCTTTCCATTATCACTACCACATGCTGTAAGCGATAATGCCATAACTGCAGCTAACCCCAGTGTTAAAAATCTTTTTCTCATGAATTTCCTCCCTACGTATAAAAAATATGTTATAATGTTTCGTGTATAGAAATCATATTTAATATGATAGGAGCAGCGGCTACTTATTGCAGTAAGTGGTCGCTATTTTATTTTTTATAAATAAGAAAACACTGTACTGTACATTCTAATAACAGGAGGTACAGCGTTGTGGATGTAAAAATTGAATATAAGCTCTGGAAAATCAGAAATAATAAAGGCATAAGCATTAGACATCTTGCAGAAATGTCTGGCGTAAGTAAAAGTACGATCAATGATATTGAAAATGGTCGTCATGATCCTACAATTTACACATTGTGCTTATTGGCCGGAGCTTTAAAAGTGCCTCCAGAATCTCTTTATTCTTATCAATTCATACCATAACGTCCGATATGTCGGACGTTTGTTGTTAAAACATTCCATTTACCAATTATAGGTATATAATAAGCATAAATAAAACAAACAAATGATAAACAATTCTAAAGAATGTATAAAGATGATCATTTGGATGGAAAACTATGCTATACTATCCCTAAGCTGATTGAGATATACAGAGAAAAGAAAGCCATTTGGCATGGCCAGCTCCAAATACCCTTAGCAAATGGGAAGAAAGGAGGGCGTATACATATGTCAGAATGGTATAAAAAAGAAATAACAAAGATGCTCGCTATGATTGATGACGAAGAGTATCTGAAGAAGCTGTACATCATCATCAGCAACCACAACGAAAAGGAAGCTTAGTCTTCCTTTTTTCTTTTATCCATTCTTTCTGCGAGTATAGCAGTATAATCACAAATAGCTTGTTTCCCTTTATCATCTAATTGATTGAATGACATCATCATGTCTAGAATCAGATCATAAAAAGGATTAGTCACTTCTAATAACTGTGACAGGGTTTCTGCGACTTCATCTTCAAAAGGCAGGAACATATCACCTTTTCCGAATCTAAGCCAATCCTCATTAACGTTGAATTCTTTGCATATTAAAGAAATTACAGCATCTATTGGTTGGTTTCTTCCAACTTCATAATTAGAAACAGCTCCACGCTTTATATTTAATTTATCAGCAAATTCCTGTTGTGTTAGATTTAAAGATTTTCTAAGAAGCTTAATACGTTTATTCATATGTCTAAGGGTACACCTCCTTTCTTTATGACCCCATCGTATCACATAGAACAAATGTAATCAAGATAAAAATGCTCGTTTGTTGCAATAGAAGTATTGACATTTGCTGTTTTGTGTCGTAAAATTGCAACATAAGAGCAAGATGAAAATGATATACAGAAACAAGTAAACAGGCAGCAGATGGATTGATACTCCGTCCGAAACTGTATAAACCCCATACAGTATAAAGAAAAATCCTCAAATACGTTAAGACAACGTATCCTCCCCTTGATTTGGTAAAAGAAATGAACCATGACGATCGGGCGGAGTATCAATCTATCTGCACCAGGAACGGAAGGAAGGTGAGGACATATAGAAAAAGTATATAACGATGATGAATCAGAAAAAGATATTGAAAGGTTTGTAGAGAATTTCATTAATGAAAAAAATAATGAAATTCCAAAAGATGAGTTTGAGACTATTTTGAATGGAACAACAGGAAAAGAAATAAGATGGGCGATCTACTCTATACTTGCTAAACAAAAACAAAGGCAGGAATATCAGTCACAAAGAATATCATCCCTGCAAAGGGTTGTTATATTGCAGGGAATGGCTGTGATCGTATTGGGTATTAGTATCATTATTTTCAAACAATGTCTACTATGACAGATGCTATTGCAACAAAATGAAAGGCAAGAACATGAAGATATACATAGAGATACTGGCAACGTGTATTTTCCTTGGAGCAATATATGGTTGGAAAGCAGGAGTGTTTTTTGGAATTTTTTATTTAGTAATCCTTATAGAATGATTCTGTTCTTTCAAGTGTTTAATGAAAGAGGTGAGAAAGATAGAAGCAGAAAAAATTGAAATAGATGGTAAGCAGATAGCAAAACAATTGAAATTTCCAGATAGGAAACCTTGTAGAAGAAATAGAGATGATAAACCTACAATTTCAACAAATAAATTACATAAACTTGTTCTTGATAATGGAATAAAACTTGATGAAAAAGAAATAAAGGGCGTCAGGTCTTATTCTATCAAACAAGATGAGGATGAAATGATAGCAAAACTGACGCTCTATATGGATGTAAGAATTATATAAGAGAAATGGCAGTAGTAATCAATGATGATATAGATGATACAACTAAATCTGATAATTTAGGTTTTACTATTTCCCAAACAGAAGGCTCTTTGAAGGAGTCAATAAATTTGTAACCAATCATAGATATATCTTTAATTCTAGGAACTGGTTCATTAATATAATGACTTCCAGAAATTAAAATTCCTTCATCTATCATTTTCCGAATCCAATATAAAACTTCATTTGAATTATATTGGGGAACGGCAGATACAATAAAATCTTTTGGAATAATAGGTTCAACATATCCGTTTTCATCAGGATATAAATTATCAGAGATAGCAATTAGAGTATCTCTAATCAAATCAAAATCTAATCGCATAACTTAATCTCCTTTCTTAAAACTTGGACATGGCAGTGTCCTGTGAATTAAGTATATGAGAGATATGGAAGAAAGACAAGTCAATTAATTAAGAGAAAGAAGGTGAAGAACATGAAAGAGAAAGACAAAGAACTCATGAAAGAAACAGTTGATAACATCAAGAAACTGGATCAGGAATCCCTGATGCTTGTAAACGCAAGTATTAATATTCTGATTGCCAGACAGAAAATGGATGAAAACAAACCAACAACAGCAGCATAACAGACAAGCAGACAGAAATAAATTAAAGAGAAGGGAGGTGAGATCATGGAAGAATACAAAGTAAGAAGATTCGTAAATGATAAAGAGGTCAGAGAACTTACACAAGAGCAGAAAAAGATGATGGCAGTGACAGTGATCAGAGCCATCGGAGCCAAAGAGAAAAAAACAGCCCGGTGAAATTCCGGGCAGGGAGGACAAGCAATATAAAGAAAGGGGGTATCGGTATGTATACAGGAATTGTATTGATGATGTATATGACATGCAGTGCAATCATCATAGGAATTTTTGGGAAAACCAAGATAGGGAAATACCTGATGAATTATATGCTTGACAAATTGACTTTATAAAAGGAGAGAAGAGAAATGAAAAAAGAAACAGGAAAAATGATCCTGATTAAAGATGGACTTATTTGCAATTCAGAGGATCAAGTTCAGATACTTGAATATCCAGAAGGAACGATGAGTGAGCAGATGAAAAAGCTTCGAGAAACAATTGGAGAAGAATGCGATATATTAGAAAGAGTTTGGCCAGTTAGATTATATGAATTAATCGGAGTATATACAGAATGTTGCAAAAGTAACGGAAGAGAAGTGAATGGAAGAGCGAGTATGTTAGTTGATGAAGAGTATTTATTCCATCCAACGGCAGAAGTGAATTCTTTAGCTTGTTTACTGTATGAAACAGATAAGCATAGACACATGATCAAGGGAAATGTGCTGATCATAGGAGAAGTAGATGGAAAAGATGGCATAGAATTTTGTGGAATCACAGAATCAGAAGCAGAAAATTTATATAACATACTGCAAAGTCTTAGAACCGCAATGTTATGGGCAGACAAAATAAAGGAGATCGCTAAAGATGATTGATGAAAAGATAATTTTAAAAAAGATTGATGAACGAATCGGTATTCAAAATAGACATATTGAAAGAATCATTCAGGAATCTAACAACCAGGCAGCACTTGCGTTGCTTGAAAGAGAAATCGCAACATATCTGTATGTAAAGAAGTTAATAAAAGAAACAAGAGAAAATGAAGCAGAGCATATGTTCAATTTGGACAAGAAGGTAATGGAAGCAACCCTTTATATGTTATGTAATCAAAACAAAGAAGGAAAACAGAGAATTGTAGAAGTTTGTAATGAAATTGCAAATGATATGTTAGATAGAGTGACACCAATGACAAATCGTACAGCACCTTACATGATAGCAGCATTAAACTTTCTGGCAGATAAATTAGAAAATCAATTAGATGATACAGGTAAGAAAGTTTTATGTTTTGCATCTAAAGTTATGAGTTCGTTTGAGATGGACATGAAAGAGGAAGATTTAAATGAGATTAACAATGAAGAATCACAAAAGTAGTACATACAGAGCATCAATGATTAAGCAGGATAATAATTGTTTAGTTGGGGATGTAGTAAATAAACTTGGTAGATATGAAGATATCTGCGAAGATCCGGAAGAACTTGAAAAAATGATAAATGAGCATAAAAAAAGAACCCACCCGACCAAAAGTAGATTCTAAATGCAACAAATTGCACATTTATATTATATCAAGTTCTCCATATAAAAGCAAGAAGAATAGCGGTTGAAATACCGCTGTTTAGACTTGCTAAAGGTATTAAGTTTGGAACACAGGAGAATAGAAATGGGCTATGTAGAAAAGACAGTAAGAGCAGGGAGAACAATAGAGACTCTAAGATATTACTGTCATAGAGTACATCCAAAAGGATGCAAAAGACAGAAGAAGCAAAAAAAGACAAAAGAGTCTCAACATAAGATTAATGTAAGAAATGCAACAGATAAACTAAGATGGCTGTTGAATGAGAATTTTACAGGTGGAGATATGCATATTTGTTTATCGTATGCAGGAACAAAACCAGATTATGACCAGATGAAAGATGATAAGAAAAAGTTCTTAAGAAAGCTTCGAACAGAATTTAGGAAACAGGGGAAAGAATTAAAGTTTGTTCATGTTTTTGAAATTGGAAAAAGAGGAGCAAGGCATCATCATCTGGTGATCAATTCAATAGATAGCCTCACATTAAGAGAATGTTGGCCACACGGAGCTGTGTATGTGAGCTTACTGGACAATACGGGTCAGTATGGAAAACTAGCCTCCTATCTGATTAAAGAAGTAACTGAAAAAGGTCAAAAATTACCAAGAAGATACTCAATATCAAAGAATTTGCGAATCCCAATACCGAAAAGAAGAGTGATCCTGGAAAGAAAGTTTTTCAAGAGAGAACCAAAGGCAAAAAAAGGATATTACATTGATCAGCAAAGTATATATTCTGGATTCACAGAAGATGGATATCAATTTTTGAGATATATACAGGTAAAGATACGAAATGGGTGGAAAAAAGAATGAAACAAATAGACATTTACATATATGCTCTGTCACACAGCAGAGGAAAAGGACCAGCGGTGTTTAAAGCAGTGTTGGAGTTTATAAAAGCAGATGGAAAACCATATACGTTAAATGTAACTGGTGGAGATAAGGAAACTACAATCAACAGAATCACGATTAAGGCAGCAGTAACAGCACTAAGGAGAATAAAACTCAATCAACCCTATGAAATAAGAATTCATGCGGATTGCGACTACTTTGAGCGTATGTTAAAAGCAGCAAGAGTATATGCCGAACATGACTGGAAAACAAAAGCCGGGAAAGAGATCGCTAACGCGGATCTGTGGAAAGAAGTTTATATATTCAAAAAGACAAACCATGTAACAGCTGATAGTGATCTGTTAGAGCGTTATGAATGTAAAGATGAACTGGAGGATAAATTAAAGCTATGGAAATATATGAGTTAGAAGCGTTTTTGGGTGAAATCAAAGATGATGAAAAAGTTGGGATTATGGAGAAGCATCACATTGTATTCAGAAGCCAGGGCGGATGTGATTTTTATTATAACATTATTGAACTTCCAACAGGTCTACATAAAGGGCGGAGAGGTCCGCATATGTGCAGAGAAACCGATGTATTTCTGAAAAGAGGTGTCCAGAAAGCATTATTTGATGAATTAGGTACAGAAAGAAAGACTGCGGAAGAAATCGTGCACTTGTGCTGTCCGATGAATCGAAGAAGCGAGAAGAAATTATATAAACGTCTAGAAAGTGCAAAAAACTATGGTGGCAAATACGAGCCAGAGGATGCAGTACGTGCGATCATGGGCGGTAAATTGTATTAGGAGGTGTGATCATGTTTGACATATATGGAGAGATGGAGACAGCAGAAGAGATCAACGATGTGGCTAGAAGCCTAAAGGAAGAAGGAGAAAGAGAAAATCTGGACAAGTTATGTGCTGAAAACGGCATAGATGCTGAATTGGCAGAACTTTTTTGGAACGAAGAAATTGATTTTATCACAGATCAGACAATGGCAGCAGTTGGAAAACTAGATATAGAGATTAAAGAAGCGAAGGGAGATACAGCATATTTGGAATCAATCGCTAATTTCCTAAAAGCGGAAGCAGCAAAGGATGATCAGATGGCGGTTAGTATCAGAAAAAAGGGGAAAACCTTAAAAAATGCATATAAGGCAGTAGAAACAGAAGCAAGAAAGCGAAAAGGAAGCGGAAACTGTGTTGTTATGAGAGATAAAGATGTATTTGAAATCGTAAAAAAGTATTACAAAGGGTGAGAACATGAAGAAGAAAGCAATTGAAAAGATTCCGTTTGGGAAAGAAAAAATACATAAATTAGACGATTGCTTCATGATCGATGGAAGAACAGAAGATAAAAACGTTCGTGTATGCATAAGAAATACTGAATTTGCAAATTACATTGAGAATGTTGGATGGAATCAAAAAGTAATAAATAGTTGGATGTCATACGAAAGATTAGAAGTTGATTTTTATTTAAGCAGAAAAGAAAGAAAAGAACTGAGACAGTTTTATGATCAAAGATCGATAAGAAGATTAATAACTGACAGAGAACCAGAAGGGCAGATCAGAAGGTTACAGGATGATATCAACGAGAAAAAATCAGAAAAACGTTATGAAGCAAGAGAACAAAAAATAAAGGATCACGAAAAAGAGATAAAGCCAATCACAAAAGGAATGGAAGAATGGGCAGAAAAACAGATGCAAACCTATTTGTTTTATAAACAGTCAACAGGATATTGTGGACATTGTGGACAAGAAGTGATGCTAGATCGAAAGAAAACAAAGATATCACATAACAAAAAAGGTATTTGCCCAAATTGCAGAAAGAAGATCATATTCAAGGCAGCAGGAAGACAATCAACAATTGAAAATTCTATGAAAATCGTGAGATTTCAAAAAACAAAATTTGGACTTGCAGCAATCGAGAGCAAAGCAACAAAAAAATCATTTGCAGAGAGCAAGGAGATAACAATGATTTCAGATCGATATATCTGGTTCATTGATGAGAATTATAAACTGTACAATGAAAATTCAGAATGTACATGGTATGAGCCGCATTGGTACGATGCAGGAAATATGATTACAGGAAAAGCAATGCTCTATCAACGGAATATCAAACAGGTAATCAAAGGAACGTGTTTGGAAAGAAGCGGAATTGATGTTGTAGCATCCTGGAAAGGCAAACAGGAACAATATGAGCAAATCATAGACAATTATTTAATCAATCAGCAATTAGAACTTGTCATAAAAGCAAACATGAGAAAACTTGCAAGACAATTGTGGTACGGATCAATGTTTCTACAGCAGGGAACAAAACTACACGAAGTACTAGGTCTTACAAAAAGAAACATGAGAAAAGCAAGAGATTATGATCTTGGAAGAGAAGAAATCCAAGTATTGCGAAATGATCCAGAAGGGAAATTAAGCGATGATGAAATCCTGGCATTGAGAAATACAGGGCATTACCTGGCAGGACTTAAGACATACACAACGATCAAGAAAATTGCGACATACACACAAAAAGGACATGATGCAGGAACATGGATTGATTATTTAAATATGGCTGATCAACTTGGTTATAACATGAAAGATAAGGCGGTTTTATTTCCGAGGAAGCTGAAAGAAAAACATGATGATTTAGTAAAGATCATAAGAATACAAGAAAATGATGCGAAAGAACAGAATTATAAGAAACGTATAAAAGAATTAGAAACGATGTATAGCTACGAAACAGCTAAATACAAGATTATAGTTCCGGAAAGTCTGAAAGCGATCATAGAAGAAGGAAAGAACTTGCATCACTGTGTTGGAACTTATGTGGATCGGGTAGAACGTGGAAAAACGGATATCTTATTTATTCGGAAAAAGGGAGAAGAAGATCAAAGTTATTACACGATGGAAGTCAGAGACATGGAGATCATACAATACCGAGGAGCATACAATAATCAGCATAATAATCCTGTTCCAGAGGATATACATAAATTTGTAAAACAATTTCACAAAACAATTCTAAAGAGAGTGAGGAAAGCAGCATAATGGAAGAATTATATCATCAGATGACGATCAATGAATATATGAGCATCAAAGAAGATATCAAGAGGAGACTAAACTACTTGGCAGAAAGCTTCGTAGCGATCGGATATCGATTAAAGCAGATCAGAGACAGCGAAGCATACAGACAGGATGGGTATGATACGATCTTTGAATTTGCAGAAAAAGAACTTGGTTTAACAAAATCTCCAACAAGCAGATTTATGGCAATTAATGATAAATACAGCGTTGGAGGGAACAGCCTAGAACTGAGAGAGGAATTTATTGGACTCGGAAAGAGTCGTTTATCAGAAATGTTAACAATGGATCCGGAAGATTATATTCTGGTAACAGACAAAACAAGCGTAAAAGAAATCCGAGAGATCAAGCGGATGGAAAAGGCAGCAGGCGAAGAAGAAAGAGAGTTGACGAAGTTCCAGGAGGTGCTAAGGGAAGAATATAGGACACCAGATCGAAGAAAAGAACTAATTGAGATTGCAAACGCAACAAGTATTGACGATCTGAAAGCGGCGATCATACCAGAAGGGTATCGGTTAATGAAAAAAGGACTCTTAGCAATCAAGTTCGAAGATGAAAAGATCATAGTACGAACCATGGGAGTATCCGGAGTGCAGGAGCTAACTTGGAGCGAGATCTTAAATGAATATGATCAGGCATTTGATTTAGGGGCTGCGGATCCATGGAAAGCTACATACGGAGAGATAGAGGAAGAAGTTAAATCAGAACCAAAAAAAGTAGAGAAAAAGCTAGAGTCGAAAAAGCCGACAAAAGCAGAATCTATGCCAGTTGCGACATCGCAACAAGAAGAACAAGTTGTTGGCCAAACAAGCATTGAAAAAGATTTTCCAGAATATCTTCCAGAAGATTTGAAAGTTGAAATTGAGCAGACAAACAAGGTAGAAGTACCGGAAACAGTTATGGATGATCGCAGGCATAAACTCAAATTGGCTAAGATGTTCTTTAATGACATGCAAACAGGCAGAAAGCCGTTTGATCTACAGAAGAATGATCGAGAGTATCAATTAGGCGATGTAATCGAATATAGAGAAATGGACAATGGAGAACCGACAGGAAGAGTGATTGAAAAGGAGATCACCTATATTCTGGAAGGATTCGCAGGATTAAAAGAAGATTATTGCATATTAGCATTAGCTGATATATAAGCGTAAAAGGAGAGAAAGACATGGAAGAATTAACAAAGGCAGTCATTGACTTACAATCTTATGGACTGAAATTGTATACGATCGAAAAGATGGTAAGAGATATTTATAAATCAGCAGAGGAATTAAAAAAACCGTTGAATAGTAAAACTATAAGAAATGTTACTAAATAACGTGCACAATCAGCAATGCTGATTTTATATACCACAAGTAACTATTAAAACGCATAAGAAACAAAGATCTATTAGCCTACTGCCGAAAAGGCAGCAGGCGGAAAGGAGAACAGACAGCTTAGTTCTCTGCCTGATTAAGATTCTTTAGTAACTATTAACAAGTAAAACAATCACAAACATATTTTTTCAGATTCTTTTAAATGTAAATTTTTTTAACGATACTAGATTTAGTTTTTACAATTATTTTTCAAATCACAAAAAAGAATCACAATGAATTATACAATCAGGCAAAAAGAAACAGAACAATGATCACGGATAATGCATTGGTTCAGGTAGAGAACTAAGCTGTCTGAAACAAAAATATGCAGTATACAGAAGATTTTAAAAGAGGAATTGTAAGAGCTCTTATAGCATCAGGAATGTCACGAAAAGAGTTTGCAGATAAAGCAGAAATTGGTGTTGGAACATTAAAAAGATGGGTAGCACAGTACAAAGATGAAGAAGTACCTAAAGTAGATCGTAAAAAATACAGTGAAGAATACAAAAAAAGTATCGTAAAAAATATGATCTATGACGGAATTACCTGTGAGTCGATGGCAAGAGAAACAGGAATCAGCCGACAGTTGATAGAATACTGGGATAGTAAATATCGATATGATGTGATCGATGAAGTTGAAAGAGAGGCTAGACAAAGAAGAAAGAAAAAAGTCAAAAAAGGGACAACATGGCATCGATATGGATCAAGTGCAGGAAGATTTGAATAAAAGGAGTGATGCGTAATGGCATATAGAGATTGTCCATGTCTTAAGTGCAATTCTGGGAAAGAAAGAGAAAAGAGGATTGAGTGTAGAAGAAAATGTACACAATTTGTCGCATGGAAGTTAAGCATGCAGGCAATGAGACAGAAAAAGAAAGAAGATAAAGACAAATATTACTCAACGACTAAAAAGAAGTTTTATGAGAGAAAACTAATGAAACAAAAGTCGGGGAGAAAAATATGATGAATCCATGTGAAGCCTGTGCAGAGATAATCTGCATAGGCATTTGTGCCGATCGGGTGAAATATAATGATTATTTGGATGGAATCAGGCAGCAGTTGATTGAACTATGTGAGAGGGTAAGAAATGACAGAGAAAGAAAAGAACGAGAAAAAGAAGGAATATCTGAATCGATACAAGAACGCAGTAAAAAAATATAATTCACTCCAGGAACAAGAAGAACGGATTAGAGCAGAAATGGGACCGGGAGCAATAGAATATTCAGGAATGCCAAAAGCACATAAGAAAACAGATCTGTCGGATGAAATGGTGCGAATAGAGAGAATTTTAAACAAAATTATAGATCAAAAGAGAGAAATGCAGGAGATCCGCTTAGAGATCGAAGAAAAAATTGTAGACATTAAAGATGGTATGCAAAGTAGAGTGTTATATCTTAGATACATAAGATTCATGAAGTGGGAAGATATTTGTGTAGAGATCGGCTACAGTTGGAGACAGGTACATAGAGCACACTCTCAAGCATTAAAGAATTTGAATACTGATTAAAGATGGCACACTTTGGCATAGTATGGCACACTTTTTTTTGATATTATGTAGCATAGAAATTTAAAAAATAGGAGAAAAATTAATGATTGCATTAGAAGTTAAAGATTACTGTCAGAATTGTGCAGAATTTGATCCTGAAACAACAGTAAGTGAAAGAAGCTATTGTGGAATGACAGGGATGAACATTTTAACAGATACAACAGTCACATGTAGAAATGCACAGAAATGTAATCGATTATATGAATTTATCAAAAAGGAAAACGATAAAGAAATTTAAAGTAACATATTAGAAAAAATAGGCACCTTCGGGTGCTTTTTTAGTGCAAAAAAACAAGAAATTCTTATGGCAAGAAGGAAAGTGGTGAAGTGGCAGGATATGAAAACATAAGAGATGCAAATAACAATCGAACTCCGGAGGAACGCCGAGAGCTGGCAAAAAAAGCAGGCAAAGCAAGCGGTGAAGTAAGACGTAGAAAAGCAGATTTTAAAAGGACATTGAACATGCTGCTCACTGCTCCAATAGATAACGAAGAATGGAAGCCAGTTTTAGAATCGTTAGGTGTTGAATGTACACTAGAATCCGCTTTGTTAATGGTACAGATTAAGGCTGCATTAGCAGGAGACACACAGGCAGCTAAATTTGTAGCACAGTATTCTGGACAAAGCAGTAGAGCAGAAGAAGATGTTGAAAATAAAAAGGCAGAAACAGAACTGATCAAAGCCAGAAAAGAAGCAGTAACAGGAGAAAACGAAACAGATGAGGCGTTAGATCGATTGGATCAGATACTAAAAGAGGTGCGTGATAATGCAGTTAAGCAAGAAACAGAATGAGTATATTATAAACGCAACTCATAGATGGAACATAAAATCTGGAGCAGTTCGTTCTGGAAAATCCTATGTAGATACAGCATATGTAGTTCCATTCAGAATCAGGGAACGTGCTGGTAAACCAGGACTTAATGTTGTATTGGGAGTGTCAAAAGAGTCAATAGAAAGAAACGTACTCCAACCAATGCGAGAAATCTATACGGAGAAACTAATCGGACAGATCAATAACAGAAATATAGCAAGAATTTGCGGTGAAGACACCTACTGCCTTGGAGCAGAAAAGATTAGCCAAGTAGCTAAGATTCAGGGTGCAAGCATCAAATACTGCTATGGAGATGAAATTGCAAAGTGGAATAAAGAAGTATTCCAGATGTTGAAATCAAGACTTGATAAGCCATATAGCTGTTTTGACGGTGCATGTAACCCAGAACATCCAACACATTGGCTGAAGGAATTCATTGATAATCAAGAATTAGATATCTATTTGCAAAGATACACGATATTTGATAATCCATACCTTCCAGAAGAATTTGTTGAACAGCTATGTAAAGAGTATGAAGGTACGATTTATTATGATCGTCTGATTTTAGGACTCTGGAAGAGAGCAGAAGGTTCTATTTACAAGAAGTTTGCAGATGATCCTGAGGTGTTTCGATGTGAGATCGTTGATCAGATAACAGGAGATGCAAAATATAAGCAGATCAGGCAGCAGGACATTGTATCAATAGAAATAGGACTCGACTTCGGAGGAAACAAGTCAGGGCATTCATTTGTTGCAAGAGGATATACAGATGATTACAGGCTTGTTATTGGGATCATGTCAAAGCGGATCATGGCCAAAGATGAGAATGAGGATATCGACAGCAATATGCTTGATAAGTTGTTCTGTGAATTCGTGCAGGAAGTCATAGAAAAATACAGCATGATAGATCGATACGGAGATAATGTTAGATATTGCAACGTTGAAACAGTCTATTACGATAATGCAGAAACAGTTTTAGGAAATTCGATCAGGAATGCAGTAGAGAAACGATTTCCATGGATCAGTGTAAAGAAAGCAAGAAAAGCAACGATCAATGATCGTATAAGATGCACTGTAAAGCTCATGGGTGCAGATAGATTTTTCATCACAAAAGACTGTGAATCTTTGAAAACAGCCTTTTCAGATGCTGTATGGGATAAAGACGTAAAAGACAGAGATGAAAGACTGGATGATGGAAGTACAGATATTGATAGCTTGGATGCATTTGAATATACGATTGAAAGGGATATGAAATACCTGATTAAAGAGGTGGAAGATGTTTGATAGATTAAAAAGATTATGGAAAGGAATTGTGAGTATGTTCAGTTATACAACATTTAAAAACATATTGGGTAAAGACGTAGCATTAACACAGGCCATGATCGATGCAATAAATGACTGGAAAAACATGCTGTCGGGAAAAGCTGATTGGTGTGAAAGTTATGTTGAATCGCTACGATTAGAAGAAGGGATATGCCGAGAATTTGCAGATGCAGCATTGGTAGAAATGGAGATGCAGATTCTAAATAACGAACAGCTTGATAAAACACTGAAAAAGGCTGCAGTTGATCTGAACAAAAAAATGCAGAATGGATTAGCATTAGGATCTTTAGTGTTGCGGCCGTTAGGACCAGATAAATTTGAATATATAACAGCGGACAAGATGATACCGATCAGTTTCGATGATGATGGGAAACCAAACGATATTGCTTTTTTATCCGTAAAACGTGTCGGGGAAAATAATTATTACTTTAGATTAGAGAGACATTATTTCACAAACGGGAATCTGACGATTGAAAATAATTGCTATCATTCGCAGAGTAGGAGCGATATTGGTCAAAGATGTGAACTTGAAAATGTTCCAGAGTGGTCAAAGATACAGCCTGGACCGATCATCTATCCAGGAATGACACAGATGGATTTTGGATATTATCAGAACCCAGTCGAAAACAAAATTGATGAAAGCGGATGTGGGGTGTCTATCTATGAATCAGCGACTGGATTGATTAGAAAGGCAGATCGACAGGCAGCACGTCTAGATTGGGAATATGAATCAGGAGAACGTGCAATTCATGTAGATGAACGTGCATTGAAGCATAGTAAAGGGAAAACGTATCTTCCTAAACTGAGCAATCGGTTATACAGAGGATTAAACCTTGACGATGGAAAGGACAAAGAGCTTTTTAAAGAATATTCTCCACAGATGCGAGATGAAGCATATAAAAGAGGATTAGAAGAATGTAAGCGAGAGATTGAGTTTAATGTAGGGCTTGCATATGGTGATCTGTCAGATGTTCAGAATGTTGAAAAGACAGCAACTGAGGTTCTGACATCAAAGACAAGGAAGTATAACAGGGTAACAGCAATTCAGAATAATTTGGAAAAATGTCTACAAGATTTTGTTCAGGCGCTGGCATTTTACAACGGATGCTATATGTCTGGAATCGAATTTGCTTGTAAGTTCAAGGACTCTATTCTGACAGATGAAGAATCAGAGAGGCAGCAGGACCGCCAGGATGTCAGCATGGGGGCAATGAGCTTATTAGAGTACCGGATGAAGTGGTACAACGAAGATGAGGAAACAGCAAGGGCAAAGTTGCCGGAACAAAATCAGGTGATGGAGTAAATGAGAAATGAATATAAAAATCAGATGGCCAACAAGATAGCAGCAAATTATATAAACCTGGAAGAACGAATCATTCAAGACATTGTACGAAGAATTAAGAAAACCGGAGAGATCACAAGTACAGCTGACTGGCAGATCAACAGATTAAGGATCATAGGATATTCAACAGAAGACATTGAAAAGATGCTCAAAGAAACGTTGAATAAATCGTATCCAGAAATGTTTGAGCTGTATGATAACGTGATTAATTGGGAGTATGTCAGAAACAAAGATATCTATGAACAGATCAATGCAGAGTACATTCCGTTTAAAGAGAATAACAACCTACTGCAAATGATTGAAGCAATTACGCAGCAAGGCGTGGAAGACTTGGAAAATGTAACAAGATCATTGGGATTTTACATAGATCAAAGAGGACAAAAGATCTTAACACCGTTATCGCAGGTTTACACAAAGTATCTGGATAATGCGTGTTATGATATCGTATCAGGAGCATTTGATTATGGAAGCGTATTAAGGCGAACAATCACACAGCTGACTAACAGTGGATTAAGAACGATAGATTATGCATCTGGACGGCATAACAGGGTAGACGTTGCAGCAAGACGTGCAGTTATGACAGGGCTGAGTCAGATTACAGGAAAGATCACAGATTATAATGCAAAGAAGCTAGGAACAGAATATTTTGAAATTGCGTGGCATGCAGGAGCACGTCCTACACATGCAGTATGGCAAGGGAAGGTCTGGACAAAAGAACAACTGGTATCAGTTTGTGGACTTGGAACAGTGACAGGGTTGTTAGGCGCGAACTGTTACCATGAATATTATCCATTCTTTCCGGGCATATCAGAACGTAACTGGACTGATCAGTGGCTTGAAGAAAAGAATCAGGAAGAGAACGAACCTAAAGAATTTGATGGTAAACAATATACTGTCTATGAAGCAAAACAACGGCAGCGGAAGATGGAAACAGCAATGAGAGCTCAAAGGGAAAAGGTAAGAGCACTTGAAAAAGGGAAAGCTGATAGACAAGAAATCATGCTGCACAAAGCAAAGTACCAAGCACAGCTAAATGAATACACAAGATTTTCTAAAAAAATGAAACTTAGGAAGGAAAGAGAACGTATTTATTTAGACATGCAGGGAAAGGTTGCAACAAACAGCAAAAAACAAAATGCATTATTTCCTCCAGAGATGATAAAAAATGCATCAATGGATGTGAGACAGTATAAGCATTATAAAGATATCTTAGGAGATAATGCACCATCACTTGTTAAGTTTGGACAAATGAAATATAATGACAGTAAGAGATTTGAATTGTTTCAAGATTATACGAATTCTATCAAAAGTGGTATGATCTCACCGCTATCCGATTTTAAAAATTATGTTGCTCTTTATAATAAGGTCAATAGAGAAATTATAGGTAGAAGGTCATTCGATGGAATTAAGATCACTGGACAGAGAAAGCATCTTATAGAACGTGTGATTGGAACAATGTCGGATCCAAAGACGAAGAAGATACGATCAGGAGTTTCTATTGATGCGATCACAGATGCACTTGAACATCCAATTAAAATGATAGAAAAAGTCGATCAAGAAGGAAGAAAGAGTAAGAAATACATAGGAAGAATTGGTACAGTTACACTTAATCCAGATACAGGAGAGTTAATTCAATGTAATCCAACAGAAGCAAGATTTAGGAAGGAGCATTAAATGGAAAAGGTAAAATTTGAGTTAAGCAATGAGAAGATTCAGTTTTTAAAAAAGCACTATCCAAAAAATGATTTAATTCAAAAGATATTATCAACAGAAAAAAAAGGAGAATTTGAAGTTGATGAGGATCCATATATTGATTTTATGGACTATCTTGATGATGAATCTGTAGCTTGGATGGACAAAGATTATAATGCAACACCAAAATCAGTCATGATTGAATCAATCAGGGATGATATTTATATTCAAACCAATTAACCACCAATTAACCACCAATGAAATCGTTGGTGGTATTTTTATACAGATTTTTAAGAAAGGAGGGAATATAGGATGAAGAAGAAAATGTTATTAGTGCTATTGGCAGCAGTTACATGTATGTTTGTTTTTGCTGGTTGTTCTGAATCATCAAAGGTATCAAGGAATGTATCACAGGAAGCAGATAATTTCAATGTTACAAGAAAATTGACAGTGATCAATGCCAGAACAGACACAGTGTTATTAGAACTTACAGGAACCTTTGCGTTACAGAATAATGATGATAACGAATTGGAGATTATTATTGAGACAGCAAAGGGAAAATATCGTAAGGATTTGGTATATTTGAACGATTATACAATGTATGTTGTAGAAGATGTATCTGGAGCAGATGTAGACAAATATCATTATGAGATTAACTTCCTACCAAAGTGGGGAGCCAAGATTACTCATAAACAGTAGGAGGTGATCCAAGTTTATCTCCCGGCAGCAGGGTTAAGTTGCACATAGAACACGCAGAGAAGATCTGGGTGTTATTTTTATGTCCGAAATGACATTTAAACTAAGTGCATCTTGCGGATAGATGTTTAAACACCGCATCACTGTGGAAGCACCACATTTAAAAATAAGCGTGATAGTAGAAAGGAATATAATTATGGATTTTTTAAAAGAAGCATTAGGAGACAGATATCAGGAGTTTGCAGATCTTATCAAACAGCATAATGGAAAGGCAGAAAATAAAGACAAACAGATTAAGATTGCAAATCTTTCTACCGGGAAATATGTCGATAAGAAAAAATTTGATGATGCAGTTAGAGAAAAGGAAAAGTATGAAACTGATCTGACAGGAGCACTCGATAAGTTGAAAGGATTTGAAGGAGTAGATGTGAACGAGCTGAAAGATAAAATACAGACATTAACATCTGATCTTGAAACAGAACGCACAAAGCATCAACAGCAGATTGCAGATCGTGACTTTTCAGATGCATTGGAAAAAGCGATCACAAAAGCTGGTGGAAAGAATGCGAAAGCGATTAAAGGAATTCTTGATATTGAAGCTCTTAAGGCATCAAAAGATCAGAGTGCAGACATTGAGGCTGCATTAAAGAAAACAAAAGAAACGGATTCCTATTTATTTGAATCTGAAGAACCAATTGACAATCCATTTGTCGGAGCAACGCATGGAAGTGGAGGAACGGACAATAATATGGCATCGATCCGTGCGGCCATGGGATTACCGACAGAGAGCAAATAGAAAAGAGGTATAAAGAATGAACACAATTGCTTTAAGAAAGCAGTATGCAACGCTGCTTGATGAAGTCTATAAATTAGCATCCTTAACATCTGTATTAGATGGACCAAATGAGTTGGTTAAAGAAGGTGCAAATGCAAATGAGATTTTAATTCCAAAGATGAGCATGCAGGGACTTGCAGATTACAATAAACAGACGGGATATGTTGCCGGAGACGTAACCTTAGAGTATGAAACAAAGAAATGTACATACGATCGAGGACGTATGTTTACTGTGGATGCAATGGATAATATTGAATCTGCCGGTATCGCTTTTGGAAGACTGTCTGGAGAGTTCTTAAGAACAAAAGTAGTACAAGAGTTAGATGCTTACAGATTTGCAGCTTATGCAGCAGCAACAGAGAATAAGGTAGCTAAGACTATTACAACAGGAAAAGATGCTATTGCAGCAATCCGAACAGGAAAAACGGCAGTAGAAGAAGCAGAAGCAAATCCAGAAACATGCTATTTGTTTATTAATCCAACGCTTGCCGGAGTGATTGATGACTTAGATACAACAGCATCAAGGAAAGTAATGGACGGATGGGCAGGAATTGTAAAGGTCCCAAGTAACAGATTTTATGATTCTGTTACTTTGACAAGCGGTGGAGCTGGGGGATTCGAAAAAGCAGGAGCAGCGAAAGCAATTAACTTCTTGATCGTGCCAAAAGAGGCTGTGATCCAGTACCAGAAACATACGGTATCTAAGATTATTACACCAGAAGTCAATCAGAATGCAGATGCATGGAAGTTTGGATATCGAACAGTAGGTATCGCAGAAACAAAGGATAACAAAAAATCCGCGATCTATGCTCATACAGTGGCAGCAGAATAGGAGGGATGGTATGGTTGAGTACGAATTTTATACGAATAATTTTGGCGGAACATCCATACCAGAGTCCGCCTGGATGCGGTTAAGTATAAAAGCAGAGACAAAATTAAAGAAGTACACATTTAACCGGATTGATGAGCTTGACAATGTGATGAAATGTGCGATCTGTGACATGTCTGAATGTTTATTAGACTATGAAAGCAGAGAAGGCAAAACATCTGAAAACACAGATGGTTATTCAGTAAGTTACGATACATCGAAGTCGTGTGAGTCAAAAATGTATCAAATTGCAAGTGATTATTTGCTTAATACTGGTCTTATGGACATGGAGGTGGATCATGATCACAAATGCATCTGCGACACTGTATTCTAGGGTTTACAACGAAGATAAGCGAATGGATGAATGGAAGAGGACGCTGATAGAAAAGGTCTGGTGGCATGAATCCGAAGCATCATCAATCACATCCGAAGGTCTGAAAAGAGCAGATACTTTTGCAATCAGAATACCAGATACTACGATCAGCATAAAAAAAGATGATTATCTTGTAAAAGGAATCTGTGATATTGATATAACAACAGCTAAGGACCTAAAAGGAACAGAATGCTGTAAAGTCACATCTGCAAATTACAACACATATGGAGCTAATCAACACATAAAGGTAGGTGGTGTGTAAATGGCACAAAAAAGAAATATTGTGATCAAAACACCAAGGGGCAGTATTTGCACAGTAAAAACAGCAAATGGATCCGTGACAGCTAAGATGGAATGGAATCATGGATTTTCTGGACAAAAGAGTGCAAGCTTTGGAGAAGCTCAGGAGTTTGTCGATTCAGAATGTATCAGAAGGATGAACCCAGAGACACCAAGGCTGTCAGGAGCTTTGATCAAGTCTGCAACACTTGGAACAGCTATCGGATCAGGAGAGATCAATCAGATCACGCCATATGCACGTAGACAATACTATGAGCATAAAGAAAAGTCGCGTTGGTTTGAAAGAATGAAAAACCGCCATAAAGACAGTATTCTGAAAGGAGCGCAGAAGTATGCAGGAGGCTAATATTATTGATTCTATCAGATCATACATACTAACATGCCCCTTCTTAGATGATTACAGGGTAAATGTTGATCATTTGTCGGAAGAAATGAGCTATTCAGTCGATCCGCTTCCTTGTGATCCGGTTCTCCAAAGATACATGGATGGCGGGAAAAAGAAACAGTTCCAATTTGCATTCACAAGCAAGGAACAGTATGACGAAGATGCGAGGATTAATATTGAAAATTCTTGCTTTTATCAGGCGTTCGAAGAGTGGATGGAAGAGCAGACAGAAAAAGGCGAAATGCCAAATCTTACAAACAAAAAACAGCATCCATATGCATTAGAAACATTAAACAGCGGCTATCTATATGATGCAGAGGGTGAATACGCCCAATATCGTATAGAATGCCGCCTTCTTTATATACAGGAGGTATAACATGGAAAAAACAAAATTAGTTAGACGTAGTCAGAGAGTTGCGTTTTACGGAGTTCCAGAAGCTGGAGGTGGAGATGTCACAACATTTAACAGAATGGAACATTTTACATCGCTAACAGATGGAAAGAATCCGATCACATATGAACGACAGTACGTTGACAAAGATAGTCAGGATTCTGACGTAACAGGATATGGGACAACCTTAGAATATGGATTCGATCATCACAAAAATGACACAGTTCTTAAAGATCTTGCAATGGTCCAGGATGATGAATTAACAGGAGAAATGAGAGACATCGTTGTTGTTGATTTCTTCGATAAAGGAGAATCTAAAAAAGATAATGAGTACGTAGCAAGAAAACGAACATATTCTATCTTGCCAGATTCTTCTGGAGATGGAACAGATGCGTTACAGTATTCTGGAAGCTTTGCGGTTAAAACAGAAATTGTAAAAGGATATGCGATTGTATCTACAGATGGGAAAACATGTACTTTTTCAGAGACGGTTACGCCCTAATGTAGCTGCCAATATACAGGCAGCAGAAGTAAATGAAGAAGAAAAGGAGATTGAGCCATGAGCCAGAATGAAAATGAAAGAATTTGGAAGATCAACGGTCTTGAATTAGAGTTAGATCTTGAAGATGCAGACGTATTTGAAAATACAATAAAAGCATTCGAGCAGATGGATGCAGATGCACAGAATCTTGATAAAGTAGGAAGTATGCCAGATTATATCAGGGGATACTGTGATATTCATTACAAATTGTATGATCGTCTTTTTGGAGAAGGGACAGGAGAAAAAATCTTTAACGGAAAGAAGAATACAAGGATCTGCGATGAAGTGTATGATGATTTTCTTTCTTTTGCAAATGATATTGTAAAAAGAGTAAACGCAAGACGTTTCAATATGAATAATAAGTATATGCCGAATAAGAAACAAGGAAAGACTAAGAAAAAGAAATTTCATTCATATAATGGCGGCAAACGATGAATCTATTGTATGAACAATTTCCAAACTACGTAGTAGTAAATGGGAAAAAGATAAGGATCGTGACAGATTTTCGAGAATATTTAAAACTTATCGATTTGTTAAAAGATGATGAGATAGAAACAATGGAAAAAGCAAACCTTATTATGCAATGGTTCTTAGATGATCCAAGAGAGAGTTTTCAAGATTGTTTGCAAGCATTGTCTGATTTTGTAACAAATTATAGAGGTTTAGAGGATAATCAAGAATCAAAGCAAGAGGAAAATGATCAAGAAAGCGAAAAGAAACACGATCCAGTAATATCTTATACACAGGATGCTCCGTATATTATATCTGGTTTCCTGGAGTGCTATGGGATTGATCTATTGGAAATTCCATATATGCATTGGTGGAAGTTTCAGATATTGATTGATGGAATGAATGAAGAATGCGAATTAAAGAAACGAATGGGTTACAGAAGCATTGATCTAAGCAAGGTAAAAGATAAAGAAGAAAGAGAAAGGATCAGAAAAATTCAAAAACAGATTGCGATTACTGATCATGAGGTTAGTGATGAAGAAATTGGAGATGTTTTTGGAAGTATGATGTTTTAACGATTATGAATATAAAAGCAATTCCATTTGAAAGACAATGGTACTCGTGTCCGCATTGCGGAGCACATTTGCTGATCTATGACAACACGGCTTATAGTAGCGGTGTTTTTTTGAAGTGCAAGAAATGTGGGAGTGAAGTAGAAATAAAAATAAAGAACAGAAAATAGTGCATTAGTGAGCCATTGAGCCGTGCGTATTCGAAAGGAGAATATACATGGGTTACGATGGCTCTTTAAAATTTGATACAAAAATTGATGAATCTGGATTTAATAGCGGAGTATCTAAGATAAGTAATGCCGCAAAGAAAGGTCTTGCTATAACAGCAGGAGCGGTTGCTGGTGTAGGTGCAGCTTTAGGAGCTATGACAAAGCAGTCTTTAGATTCTGTATCTAAACTTGAACAAAATGTGGGCGGTGTTGAAACACTGTTTAAAAAAAGTTCTAAGACTGTAATTGCAAACGCAAACAAAGCGTATAAAACAGCAGGAATGTCCGCAAACGAGTATATGCAGAATGTAACAAGCTTTTCTGCATCATTATTACAAAGTTGTTCGAAAGATACGGATAAGGCCGCGAAAGTTGCCGATATGGCAATGATTGATATGTCTGATAATGCAAATAAAATGGGTACCAGTATGGTTGATATCCAGAATGCATATCAGGGATTTGCAAAGCAGAATTACACAATGCTTGACAACTTAAAGTTAGGTTATGGTGGTACGAAGACTGAAATGGAGCGACTGTTAGCAGACGCATCAAAACTTACCGGTCAAAAGTATGACATCAATAATTTGGCGGATGTTTATAATGCAATTCATGCAATCCAGAAAGATTTGAATATTACGGGAACAACATCAAAAGAAGCAGCAACGACCATTGAGGGATCAATGAACAGTGCAAAGGCTGCATATGATAATTTCTTAAATGGTTCAGGATCAGCGGAAGAACTTGCAGATTCCATAGCAGTAATGATGGAGAACATCGGAAAGAATCTTGGAGAGATCATTCCACGTTTGGCAGCTACAATCCCGGAACTTTTTAGTACATTATGGGATGATATGAAAAGTGAGATGCAGCAAGGTGTTCAGGTTGGAGCCGAAATGATCACCAACATTCTCTTAGGTATAACAGAAGGGATACCAGATTTCTTATCTGTAGGTGGTCAGGTTATTATGTCGTTGGCAGGTTCAATAAGCTCTGCATCACCTCAACTTATTACAGCAGCAGGAACGGCAATACTTGCACTTGGGTCTGGAATCATGCAGGCATTGCCGCAGATGATCAGCTATGGAGTGCAGATCATAACGCAGATAGGAAACGCAATATCACAAGCAGCACCAGAACTTATACCTAAAGCAATTGAAGCCTTAGCTCAATTTGCTCTTGGTTTAATTTCTGCATTGCCACAGTTGATCACTGTTGGAATCCAGATGATCACTTCATTAGCACAAGGACTGATTAATTCGATCCCTTTATTGATTGAGTATGTGCCACAGATCATCAATTCATTCTGCGCTGCGATAGATACAGGATTGCTGCAATTGATCGCAGCAGGTGTAAAAATCATTGCAAATATTATTATTGGAATTGTTCAGGCCATTCCGCAGTTGATTGCCACTTTACCACAAATTGTTCTGGCGATTGTAAATGTTTTTACTCATATAAATTTATTTAGTGCTGGTAAAGCAATGATCACAAATCTAAAAAGTGGAATTGTGAGTGCAAAAGGTAATGCAGTAAAAGCATTTAGTGATTTGACACAAAGTCTATGGAAGAAAATCACAACAACCAATTGGCTTAGTGCAGGAGGCAACATAGTATCAAAGATTGCTTCTGGAATTTCCATGTTCGTCAGTAAAGCAGCATTAAATGCTCAAATTCTTGCAAGAGTGATAATGCAGAATATCACAAAGATAAATTGGCTTAGCGTAGGAAAAAATGTAGTATCCAAGATTGTTTCTGGATTATTAAGTTTAGTTGGAAAGATGGCAAGCACTGCAAAAAGCTTAGCCATGCGTGCTGTAACAGCATTTAAAGGAATTAACTGGGGAAGCGTTGGATCAAACATCGTAAAAGGTATCATTGGTGGTGTTGGTGCGATGGCTGGATCTTTGTTAAGTAAAATGCAAGGACTTGCAAGTAGTGCCTTAAAGGCGGCTAAGAAAGCATTAGGAATCAAATCGCCTTCTAGAGTATTCAAAAAAGAAGTTGGAAAACATATTGTAACAGGTATTATATCTGGAGTTAATGCAGAACAACAGAATCTTAAAAATACGATGAAGAATCTGTGTAATTCGGCTGTATCATCTGCAAAGAATGCAAGTAAAAATGGCAACTTTGAAGAAATCGGGAAAAATTTAACAGATGGTTTATCTTCTGCGATGGATACGCAAGTATCAAAAACAACAACGCTTGGTAAGAATCTGATTAACAAAGAAATAGCATCTGGCAAAACAAAAGACACTGATAAATACGATAAAAAAATTAAAAGCCTAAATAAACAGATTAAGAAAGCAAAAAAAGAAAAGAAAAGTACAAAGTCATTAGAAAAACAATTAAAAAAGGTAAAGGCGCAAAAATCAGCTGTTGTTAGTGCTTATTCAAACTTAGGAAAATCAATGATCACTGCTTACAGTAACGCAGTAAAACAGCAAGGCGAAGCAATCATTTCAGCAGCAGAGAAAGAAATTGAAGAATTATCAGCTGCTTATCAAGAAAAATACAACAATCTTATCCAACAACGCAGCGACATGATTTCTAAGTTGCAAAGCGTAGGCTCTCTTTATGATCTCGATGGTGATCTTGAAGCAATTAAGAATTATCAGAATCGAATCAAGTCTTTAAAAGGGAATATTCCAGATTCCTTAATGCAACAGATTCTTGGTATGGATGTAGCAAGTGCGAATAATTATATGGAATATTTACAGTCATTGGACCCTGCGAAATTCCAAGATTATATAAGCAAGTGGAATGAACTATATAATGGATCAGAGGAGTTTGGAAATAGTTTCTTTCAGCAAGATTTAAATAATTTAGAAACAAACTATTCAAAAGAGCTTACAACAAAGGCGAATAATTTACAAACAAAGCTGAACAAGATCGGGCAAAATACAATGAAAGGCTTCATTTCTGGTATGACTTCTCAGACAAAGGGAATGACAAAAGCCGTTAATAGTATGTGCAATACGATTATTAAAAGCATGAAGGATAAATTAAAAATCAAATCCCCATCAAGGGTGATGAGGGATAAGATCGGTAAGTATTTACCGCTTGGATTAAGTTCAGCATTTGATAGATATATGCCACAAGCTACAACTCAAATAGAAAAAGACATTGATGCTTCTATATTAGCAATGCAACGAAAAGTCGGAACGATTGAAAATCAAGGGTTTGATATTCCAAGCTATAATAAAGTAGGCGGAAATAATCAGATTATTATGCAAAATAACACAGACCAAAAAGAATTATATGCGGAGATTCACACGACTGTTGAACTAGATGGGAAAACGGTTGGAAAGCAAATAACCCCATATGTTAATAAGAATCTTGGAGAAAAGCAGCAGATGGCAGAAAGAAGGAATTGATAATATGTTTGATGTAAAAATTGGAGATTATAGCATGTATGAAGATTTTGGATTGCAGGCGTTATCAATTGATCCGGGATCGGCAGAAGTAGATGAGAAATTTAAAGAAATCCCTGGAAGAAATGGGGATTTAGATCTTACAGAGGTTTTGACAGGCTTTCCGGTTTACAAAAATGCAACGATGAAACTTTCGTTTGATTTCAAAGACGGCAACTATGATCTTTGGTTAATACGAGGAAGTGAACTGAAAAATAAACTTCACGGAAGAAGAATGAAGGTGATTTTGGGAAATGATTCTTTTTACTACGAAGGAAGAGTATCAGTTAATACCGATAAGATAAACAAAAAATATAGCACGGTAGAAATATCAGTGAATCGTGATCCATATAAACTCGAACAATATTCTTCATTAGAGGATTATTTATGGGATGATTTTAATTTTGAGAATGGGATCGTCAGAGAATATAACAATTTACAGGTTAATGGAACGTTAGAGGTTATTATTCCAGGAAGAGCAATGATGGTTGTTCCCGTATTTGATTGTAGTTCTGCAATGACAGTTACATATGATGGGATAATTTATGATCTACCGAAAGGAAAAAGCAGAACACCAGACCTGTTATTAAAAACCGGGGATAATAAACTAACATTCAAAGGAAACGGAACGGTATCTATAGATTACCGAGGAGGGAGTTTATAAGTGTACAAAGTGATGATCGATGGAAAATATCTGTATCATCCATGGGATAGGACTCAACAGATTAATAATCCTAAATTAGATACTGAGTTAAATAAAAATGGTTCTTTTTCATTTTCAATCTATCCAGATAATGAATTTTATGATTCATTCAAAAAATTAAAAACGATAATAAAGATAATTTGTTTTGATAGGGTAGGGGACGAGAAAGAGATTTTTTGTTCCAGAGTACTAAGCGAGGAAATTGATTTTGATGGAGAAAAGACAGTCACATGCGAAGGAAATATGGCATATCTTCTTGATTCTATACAGAGACCTTATAAAGGAGATTATACACCAGATTCATTATTCCGTTTTTTTATTGATGTTCACAATGGACAGGTTGATACAGAGAAGCAGTTTCAAATTGGAAATATTACAGTAATAGGAGAAACAGCAAGTTATGACGAAAATGATTATAAAGACACATGGACAGCAATTGAGAATAATCTCATAAATGTTTATGGTGGTTATATTCGTACAAGAAAAGAAGATGGTATTTATTATATTGACTATCTGAAAGAGTATGAAGATCAGAATGGACAAAGTGTTACATTTGGAGAGAATATCCTTGATATCACACAGTATATAAAATCGGATGATATTAAAACCTGCATCATTCCGCTAGGAGCAACAAATAGTGCAACAGGAAGAGCGATAACGATTAGTAGTGTCAACAATGATTTAGATTATATTTATGATCAAGCAGCGGTTGATGCCTTCGGGAAAATATTCGGAACTGTTAGTTATTCAGATGTTGAAAGTCCACAGATTTTAAAAGATCAAGCAGAAAAATATTTAAAAGATTTAATAAATCTATCCATAACAATCGAACTCAAAGCTATTGATCTTAAGGATATAGGAATTGATGTGAAGCAGTTAGAAATCGGAGATAAGATTCCTGTAATATCAAAACCGCATGGAATAAATTCTTATATGCAGATAAGTAAAATAAGCAGAAACTTAAAACAACCAGATGATAGCAGTGTTGTTCTTGGTTCTACCATAAAAGCGTTGACTGATAAACAAACAGATAACACAAACAACTTATCTGCAAAAATAAACGAAATCCGTACAGAAATGTACAACATATCAGGGAACAACATGGAACCTATCACAAACGAAACACTAGAAGGATTATTAAATTAAAATAGGAGAAAAAATGGCAGATAAAAATTATCTTGATTCTGATGGGGTCTTATATCTCTGGCAGAAGATTAAAGCAAAGATTACAGATGCGATAAAAAACAAAGTTGATAAAGTAGATGGCAAGGGTTTATCTACGAATGACTACACGACAGCAGAGAAAACAAAACTTGCAGGGATCGCGGTAGGGGCAAATAAATATACACATCCTACAAACTCTGGCAACAAGCATATTCCAAGTGGTGGAAGTTCTGGACAGATTCTAAGATGGGGAGCAGATGGTACAGCTGTTTGGGGCTCTGATAATAATACAACTTATGCAGATGCTACTCAGTCAACACACGGACTTATGAGCACGACAGATAAGAAGAAACTAGATGCATATCCAACGTATTCATCTATCCAGAGTACATATGCTACAAAATCAGAAATCACAAACATGTACAAGTATTGCGGTTCTGCCGCATCTGCAGACAAATTGCCGACAACAGGACAACGTGTTGGCGATGTTTATAACATCGAAACTGCTAGTACATACGGCGGTGCTGGTATGAATGTAGCATGGAATGGCAGTGCATGGGATCCATTAGGCGAAATTTTTAGTATATCAACGATCACAAATACCTGGATGGATACAAATCTTACATAAAGGCAGGTGCTTGATATGGCAAATTACTTAGATGAAACAGGATTGTTAAAATTTTGGAGTAAGATTAAATCTTACGCAGCAAAGCAGATAGATATGAATAAAGCAATCGTAAACATATCTGCTAGTGGTACAACATTAACTGTCACAAAAGCAGATGGAACAACAAAATATGTAACAGCGGAGCTTGTAAAAGGACAGATGATTTATTGCTGCAGCAACAGCGAAGATCAGATTTATTGCTGTTAAACGAAAGGAGATAAAAAATGGCATATACAAAGAAAACATGGGTAAAAGGAAGCACACCGCTTAGTGCGGAAAATTTTAATCATATGGAGCAGGGAATTGCGGATGCACACACAGATATTAAGCAGCTAAATTCTGATAAGACTTGGAAACGAATCTTTGACGGGAAATTATCTGAAGAATTTACCGTGCCCAGTCAATACAAAGAGATCGTAATTCAGATAACAATTGCATACCAAGGTGCTTCGGATATCACACTTCCTGAGATATACATCAATGATTTGGGCCCATGGTGGAATAAGATTACATCTTATCGATATAACGATGCTTACAACGCTTGTATTCTGATGGAGTATAATAACGGAAGTAGAAAAATTAAAATGAATGAAACATGGTTTGTTTGCAATCCTTCTAGTAATAACATAAGCATGATTGTTTATGGACGGAAATAAGTAATTTATTTAACTCCGAAAACTCTGATATATTTAACACCATGATCAGCAGATAATTTTATAGTCGTAGCCGTATCGCTTGCATATGTAAAAGAAGCTACGGATATTGTACTGTCATTCGAACCATGAGCCACGAAACTATAGGATTTTCCTATTTTTTCGAAGATAATTCTTGGGACCGTTACAATGCTACGAATATCATCATCACTAGCACCGAACGCAAATACAATAAATTTGTAATCGCTCAATTTTCGGCCGCCATAGTGGCTAATTGTTTGACTTACTGTTGAGACAGATGTTCCTACTATAATCGTATCGTAATCAGAATTTAGCTGCGGAAGTCTACGAATCCTCCGCAGCGGAAAAGAGTATAATGCACACATAACACACAAAGGAGAAAGTATTATGCGTGACAGAATTATAAGCAATGTTTTGATTAAAATGGGCAGCAGAATTAAGAAAAAAGAATTGCAATTTCTTGAGAACGTGTTGGTAGAAGAGTTCCAGGATGTTCAGGTTAAGAAAGAATGTACGGATGTTGCAAAGTATAATGATAGTTTGGGAAAACTTAAGGATATGTTCTTGGCAACGTTGATTGTTGAAAACAAGTCAAATCGGACGATTGAACAATATAATCTGCATCTAACACAGTTTGTAAATTACTTTACTGGCAAAGATGCAAAGGATATTGATGCAACAGGTATTCGTAGCTTTTTATATGCATATAAGAAAAATAGAGGGATATCGAATTTATCTCTTAATAATAAGCGATCAGCGATATCTTCTTTTTTCTCATGGTTAGTCGATGAAGAATATATTGACAAAGATCCAACCAGAAAAATAAAGAAAATCAAAGTAACAAAGAAAAAGAAGAAAGCATTTACAGCGGATGAGATGGAGCGTATGCGTATAGCTTGTACAGATATAAGAGACAGGGCTCTTATAGAAATGCTTGCATGCACAGGTTGTCGCGTATCGGAGCTAAGTAATATAAGCTTGAATGACGTAGATTTTCTGAGGAAGAAAGTACGAATTGTAGGAAAGGGAGATAAGGAGAGAACGGTATTTATTTCAGATACTGCTATGATTTATCTCAACAGATACTTAGAAACAAGGCAAGATAATAATATTGCACTTTTTGTATCCAAAAGGTTTCCTTATGATCGATTACGAAAAGATGGAATTGAGCGAGTAGTAAGAGACCTTGGAAGGATGTGCAACGTGTATGCCCATCCGCACAAATTTAGACGGACATTATGCACAAATCTCATAATGAGAGGAATGCCATTGCAGAATGTTGCGATATTAATGGGACATGCTGACATAAATATGACTGCAAATGTTTATTATGATGCTTCAGATTGGGCGATTGAGTATGAATATATTCGTTATGCAGCTTAAAGAATAATAATAAATCTAATATATAAACTATTAAATCTGCTTAAAAGGGAAGGAGATTTTATTTTTATGCAAAAAATTAAATTTAGAAGCAGATCTCCGTGCACTTATTTCGAAAAAGACGAAAAATAAACAGCAACAGCACAGCTAAATTCTGAGTATACAATATTGATGAATGGAAATATCCAAGACAGTGGATTAAAAATATTATCTTTAGGTAACAAAATCTTGCTGCAAGGTGTATGTTATTTGCCTTTTGATTTTGACCAAACAACACCTGTATGTACTATAAAGAAAAACGGAACAAATATAAAATCTAGCGATGATCAAAGCGGATTAGTTACTCCAATTTATATAGATGGCGAAACTAATCACTCTGTAATTATTTGTAAAAAAGGATCAAGCGAATTTTATCCAAATTCTACTTTAAAAGCAGGATACTGGTTTGTATCTGCACTGTTTTTGGTTGATTAAAAATTAAACTTTCGATGCTAAAACTGTTAAAGTAAATGGGATGCTGTAAAATGTCGATCCGCTTGTATTTACAATTTTAAACACAACCTTTGAAGAATCCCATTTGATCGAATAATCTAAACCCTGAAAAATCTTTGAATCGTTATATGTTTGCTGTAATGAGGCAAAAAATATTCCGCATGAATCATCAATGCCCAGATCTTTATACGAATATGTTTGTGTAATCTGTGATCCGTTTGCGATATCTAGTATTGGATAAGCATATTTTGCATAGATCAAAGATTGCATATCAGAATTTAGCTGTGTTGTTGCGGAAAGGAAAAAATATGATTGATATAACAAAAGTTTTAAATGATATATTAAAAGCAGTTCTGGGAAAGGATGTACGGCAGGCAATTCATGACGGCGTTAAACGAAGTAATGAAATTGCGGATGATTGCGACAAGAGACAGACTAATCTTGAAAACCAATATGAACAATTAATCAAAAACTTTAGTTCTTCATCTCCATCAAATGTAGAAATCGTTGATGCAAGAACAGGGCCAGATGGAACTGTATACGGAACTCTCAGGAAACGATTAGAAGATCCAAGATGTTCATAAAGGAGCTGAATATGGAAATCAGAGCAGGACCCACAGAGGTCTTATTTTTATGCAACAATTTAATGCAGCAATGATATTAGAAAGGAAGAATATGGCAGATGACGAATACATAAGTAGAAATGAACATAATGCATTTGCGAGTGATGTTGATCATGAGCAAACCCGACAAAACAAAAGAATTGAAGCGTTAGAACTGACAGTGCGACAGATCAATGATCTCACATTGTCCGTTCAAAAGCTCGCGATCAACATGGAACATATGCTTGTTAACCAAACAGAACAGAATAAACGGCTTGAAGAGCTAGAAAACCGAGACGGAGAGAAGTGGAGAAGCATTTCTATGTATGTCCTGACTGCATTAATCGGGGCAGTAATCGGATTCGTACTCAAACAAGCTGGATTATAAAAAGGAGAAAGAAATCATGAAAGAATTATTTGAACAGAATAAAGTGTTATTCCTGGCAGTGATCACAGCGTTGATCATTGTCTTTTTAGTTAAGAAACTGATCGACTATATCACAAAAAAAGGTCTGGAAGGGATCAGACTGGATGTATACAAGCTGTTTGTAGAAGCAGAGAAAACCTTCCGTGCATCCAAGCAAGGACAGCAGAAATTTGATTATGTAATACATATGGCCAGAGGACTTTTGCCCAAACCTATTCAATTATTTGTAAGCGAGAGCATGTTAAAAGAAGCTGTGCAACTGTGGTTTGACGGTATTAAAGATCTACTCGATGATGGTAAATTAAATAATTCAGTATACGATTTAGAAGATGTTGAGGAAGTCAGCAGAGAAGATAAGATCAATCATACGACAGAGTTAGATGACGGAACATGGACAAATTACGCAGAGACTCCGTTACCTGAAACTGACTTAGAAGATCCAGAGGAACAGACAGAAGATAATCAGGCAGCAGCAGAACAGGAGGTGTAGACATATGAGAATCGCATTGACAGTAGGACACAGTTTGCTTAAAAATGGATCATATACATCTGCGAGTGGAGAAGATTGCGGAGGAGTAAACGAGTATAAGTACAATAAAAAGCTGATGAAAAAGGTAAAAGAATATCTTGAAAGCGACGGACACAGTGTTGATCTGTATATCTGCCCAGAGAAAGTATTTACCGCTGCATCCCAGGAAAAATCATGGAAACTGACACGTTTAAATGCAAAGAATTATGATCTTGTTGTCGAAGGTCACTTGAATTGCTATAACGGAAAAGCACACGGAACAGAAGTATTATACGTTTCTGAAAATGGTAAGAAGTACGCAAAGAGAGTCCAGAAGAAACTCGTATCTGCTAGATTTACAAATCGTAACGTGCAGAAGAGAACGAACCTGTATATGCTAAATAGTACAAAGGCAACAACGATCATGACAGAGAGTTTTTTCTGTGATTCTAAGTCCGATTATGCGATCGGTAAAGATGTAAATAAGATTGCGAAGTTAATTGCAGAGGGAATCTGTAATAAAAAGCTTGGAATGGCTACTAAGGTTAAAGAAGCAGTAAAAACAGCAGTGAAGAAAGTTGCAAAAGCAACCGTGTATGCTAAGGCTGTCACAAAATCCGATCCACTGATGATTAGACAGAGTGCAAACAGATCATCTAAGATTATCGGTAAGATTCCGAAAGGATCAAAAGCAGAAGTAATTAAAAAAGGCAGCACTTGGACTAAAGTTAAGTACAAGAGCGTAACAGGGTATTCAGCCACAAAATACCTTAAATTTTAAATCGAACCAGGGAGAAATCCCTGGTCTTTTTTGTTTTGACTATGAGAGAAAAGTAGAAAAATAAAAGGGGGTATATTTCTGCGACAAAAGGGGGTATTATTATGTATAAAAAAGGGGTATTTTCTTGCAAAAATGAAAAAACAAAAAAATACCCCCTTTTTATACATTTGGACACAACAAAAAGTTTGAATTTATGCGGATTTCAAGCTTTTTCGTAGTCAATTAATGAACCGAAATAGAGAAGACATAGGTTAGAAAAGCGTCAATTTTTAAATGCTTAAAAATGAACCACAGGAGCTCACTAAAAAACTTTATACGCACTTACAGTAAGGTCATCCATTCGGGACAAGACACCTTTTTCCCATCACAATACTGCGTAAGGATCGGCTGTCTCACATTTGGACGTGACAGATAATCCGCAAAAATCTCATCAACGATCGTATTAATAGAATTATAAGTTGTCTTTCCAGGAATGAATTTATGATCATAAGCTGTAGAAGATGTGATCGTAAAATCATGCCCTTTATTTCTATACCATTCTGTATACACACGATTCAAAGTAAATGACATGATCGCAAGAATATTTGCTTCAAGCGTTGCCCTTGGCCAAGTGGAATAAATCTCACAGGCGGCAACATTTTTGATGTAATCTTTGTAGCGGACATAATAATTTTGCGCAGTTTTATCACCGACAGGACCATCATGAACAATAATATATTCAGGAATCACCACCCTGCTTAAAACGATCTCACCGCTTTCGTTGACTGGCTTGATCTCAGATTCCGCAATCTTGGGAGGATAATTACCCCATAATGTATGCGGACCGATTACAATCGGGTGTTCTTCTGTTGGAGTGTGGGTTTCTTCAGGGATCATGGAAACAGGCTGCAGGCCTTCCACACCAGAAAGAATCTGTGCACCTGAGATCGTGACAGGTTTATATTCATCAGAATGTATTTTTAGATTATATTCAGAATAAGGCTGATTTTCACTCGGAGACATGCTGTATTCCACGGGAGGAGCAGGGAGGTCAACGACAGGTGTCTGCCCATTTTCATCAGTAGATACAGTCTCAAGAACAGAATCAGGATCACCAGTATAAGAAATCTCGATCGTAGCGTTAGGGATTGGGACGGCTCTTTGTCTTGAAGTTACCTGTATTTTTAACTGTCCACGATCGACAAGATTGTTAGTTTGTATTTCTGGCATAAAAATATCCTCGGAAGATCTTTTACTCTCACTATATGAGAAAATATGATATAATGTGCACAAGTAGTGTAAAAATGTATGCCAAAGAAATAAAGGAGGCCACTATGCAGAAAGATTTTATATATGAGAATTATCTAAAAATGCCAGATGATCTTGAATTTGAGCAGGCGATGAAGGTTTATGAAGAACTGTTAGAAGAGAATCTTGAAGAAGATGAGATCTATGACAAGTTATGGGATCATGCACTTCATTGTATGATCGATTATGGAAGCCTCCGCGCACATTGGAAGATCACACCGAAGACAGACAGAAGCAATGATGACAGGACAGTGATGCACGATAGCGTGATCCATTCTTTAGATGAATTGGCAGCATATACAAAAGAGCATGGCAAAGAAGCAAAATGGAGAGAAAAACTTGGATATCAAAGAAAAAGAATCGGAGATTTTGCATGTTATGTTTCTTTGATCTATGGAGTATTTGCAAGGTAAAATATGATGAGAATGTCAAAAGTAAATTTTGCCAGATAAAACGATCAGTAAGGAGGACATTATAAGATGGCAAAGAAAGAACCAAAAACAAATGCAATGCGGATGCTTGAGAGAGCAAAGATCCCATTTGAAGTACATCGTTATGAATGTAAAGAATTTATTGATGGAATTACCATCGCAGATATGTTAAATGAACCATATGAAAGAGTATTTAAAACCCTCGTGACTGAAGGAAAAGGTGGAGGGTATTTTGTATTTGTCATTCCGATCGATCAGGAATTAGATCTTAAGAAAGCAGCGAAGGCAGCAGGTGAGAAGTCTGTGGAGATGATCCATGTCAAGGATATCAACAAGATCACGGGATATATCCGTGGTGGATGCACAGCGATCGGGATGAAGAAAGACTATCCAACAGTGCTCGATGAAAGCGCCAATGCACAGGAGAAGATCATTGTAAGTGGCGGTAAAAATGGAATCCAGATTGAACTTACGACCGAAGATTATTTAAAAGCCTGCAAGGGAAAAACGGCAGATATTACATTGAGGTAGGGAGTAGAAGTTATGATAGATGAAATCTTAAAGTATAACAAAGAATTTGTAGAAGAAAAGAAGTATGAACAATACAAGACAAGCAAATATCCAGACAAGAAGATCGCAATCATCACTTGTATGGATACAAGGTTGACAGAACTTTTGCCGGCAGCCCTTGGGATCAGGAATGGAGATGTGAAGATCATCAAGAATGCTGGTGGGGTAGTAAGTCATGCCTTCGGAAGTGTGGTACGAAGTGTTTTAGTCGGAATCTTTGAACTTGGGATTGAAGAAGTCATGGTCATTGGACACACTGACTGTGGAGTACAGCATATTAATAGTGATATGATGATAAAACATATGATGGATCGAGGAGTCGATGAGGAGAAGATTGAGCTGATCCGTCATTGTGGTATTGATTTTGATACATGGCTGGAAGGATTTGACTGTGTGGAAAGTTCTGTAAAAGATTCTGTGGAAATGTTGAGAAAACATCCATTGATCCCAAAAGATGTGAAGATATCTGGATATGTTATGGATTCTGTGACAGGAGAGATTCATGTTGTAGAGCCATAGAACAACTGCAGCATTATAAATGAGAGGGATAAAAGGTATGAAAAAGATATGGAAGATCATGATCTTATGTATGATCTTTTGTTTTTTCTGTGCTGGATGCAGCAATGATGATGAAATGATCAGTGAAGATCATCCAAAACCAACGACAGAAAAAAGAACAGAGATAATCAAGCAAAAGACAACACAAACAAAGAATGAAGCAACGGTTGATCAGGAAGAATCAAAACAACAGGAAGATCGTATAAAGATCGCAATCGATGCAGGACACCAAAAGAAACAGATGAGTGAAAAAGAAGCGATCGGACCTGGTTCTGATAAGACAAAACCGATGGTATTCTCAGGAACCGAAGGTGTTGTCACAAAACGAACAGAATATCAGGTGAATTTGGAAGTTTCGTTAAAGCTAAAAAGTGCATTGATCGCGAGAGGATATGACGTATATATGATCCGTGAGACGAATGATGTGTCACTCAGCAATAAAAAGCGTGCTCTTATGGCAAATGAAAGTGGTTCAGATATTTTATTAAGGATTCATTGCAATAGTGCAGATTCTCAGTCTGCAAATGGGGCGTTGACAATGAGTCCGACATTATCGAATCCATATTGCAGATCGATCGCGGCAGATAGTCAGGAACTTTCAGAATGTGTGGTAAGTACATTATGCAGAAGGACCGGGGCAGTGAACCGCGGTGTAACGCAGACAGACGAGATGACAGGGATCAACTGGAGTAAGATTCCAGTGACGATTGTTGAGATGGGATTTATGTCAAACCCAGAGGAAGATCAGAAGTTATCGGACAATCATTATCAATCAATGCTTGCAGAAGGAATTGCAGATGGTGTTGACCGGTATTACGAGAGAAGAGGAGAAAAGAATGAAGAAAAATGAATTATCGCGATCATCGTATCACTTGTGATCGCAGCACTTATCATGGGATTAATGAAAGCGATGGCAGAAGCGGATATCAATTGGTTTCAGAGCTGTCAGATTGCAGGAATGAGATCTTTGGGATTAAGTCTGGGATGGATCCTTGGAATTTTAGGATTGTTTTTAGGAATGTATCAGTTCGCGATTCTGATCATTGTAGTTGGAGGAGTCCTTGGGATGATCTATATGATCGTTGCAATGATGAGTTATCAGAATACGAAGAAAGATATGATCGCATATGTTGTGTTGATCACTATATTGGTCGCAACATTCATATCATATTTTGTTTTGAAAGAGTTTGTTTTATCATCACTGATCAACAATGGCGGGTCTACAACCAATTTTTTAAATAATATTTTATGATATAAGTGACAGAAGTATAAAGACAAAGATATTAGGAGGAAATATTAAGAACCTAAAATAATTAACAAATGTGATTAAATGTATTTAAATATACTCAAAGGAGAGTGCTATAATGAATACATCAAATATCACAAATTATAAGCCAAAAGATTTTGCTGAATTTTTAGGTGTATCTGTTAAGACATTACAACGTTGGGACAGAGAAGGAACTCTAAAAGCAAACCGAACTCCAACTAATAGACGCTATTACACTTATGACCAGTATCTACAATTTAAAGGTATAAATACTGAAAATGATAAGCGTCATGTAGTTATTTATGCTAGAGTGTCTACAAGAAATCAAAAAGATGATTTACTAAATCAAGTTGCATTTTTAAGACAGTTTTGTAACGCAAAAGGAATTATTGTAGACCAGTGTATTGAAGATTATGGAAGTGGTCTTAATTACAACCGTAAAAAGTGGAACAAATTATTAGATGAAGTAATGGAACAAAAAATTAAAAACATAATAGTAACCCATAAAGATAGATTTATTAGATTTGGTTATGATTGGTTTGAAAAATTCTGTATGAAGTTTAATACGACTATAGTGGTAGTAAACAATGAGGAACTATCACCACAAGAAGAACTTGTGCAGGATATTGTTTCAATGCTCCATGTGTTCTCTTGTAGGCTGTATGGGCTTCGTAAGTGTAAAAAACAAATAGAAAGGGATGAGGAAATTGCTAAAGAGCTTCAAGACAGAAATAAATCCAACAGAGGAGCAGAAAGCCAAAATTCGTAAAACAATAGGAACTTGTAGATATATTTACAACTTCTACCTTGCTCATAATAAAGAGCTTTATAATAAAGGCGAAAAGTTTATGAGCAGTAACCAATTTAGAGTATGGCTTAACAATGAGTATCTTCCAAAGCATCCAGAATGTTTTTGGATTAAGGAAGCTTATTCAAAAGCAGTAACACAAGCAGTAAATAATGGACAAGCCGCATTTATAAGATTTTTTAAACATCAGAGTAGTTTCCCTAGATTTAAAAAGAAGAATAGATCTGATGTGAAAATGTATTTTGTAAAGAACAATCCAAAAGATTGCCGTTGTCAAAGACACAGGATCAATATTCCATCACTTGGTTGGGTTCGCATTAAAGAAAAAGGATATATTCCAACAACAAAAGATGGATATGTAATTAAAAGCGGTCATGTGTCAATAAAAGCTGGTAGATACTATGTTTCAGCTCTTGTAGAAATTCCAAATAACAAGATAGCTAATAGTTTCAATGAAGGAATTGGTATCGACCTAGGGATAAAGGATTTTGCCATTGTTTCCAATGGTAAAATTTATAAGAACATTAATAGATCAGTAAGATTAAAAAAACTTGGAAAACAACTTATTCGAGAACAGAAAAATCTTTCTCGAAAGTATGAAAATTTAAAGAAAGGAGAATCTACTCAAAAAGCAAATATACAAAAACAGAGGCTTAAAGTACAGAAACTTCATCATAAAATTGATAACATTCGTACGGATCACATCAATAAAACAATCGCAGAGATAGTGAAAACCAAACCATCTTATATAACGATAGAAGATTTAAATATATCAGGAATGATGAAGAACAAACATCTTTCAAAGGCAGTTGCTTCGCAGAAGTTTTATGAATTCAGAATAAAGCTTCAGGCGAAATGCAATGAAAACGGAATTGAACTTCGAGTTGTAGACAGATGGTATCCATCATCTAAAACCTGTCACTGTTGCGGAGCAATCAAGAAAGATTTAAAACTTTCAGATAGAATTTTCAAATGTGATTGTGGTTATAGCGAAGATAGAGATTTCAATGCTGCACTTAATTTGAGAGATGCTACGACTTACGAAATTGCATAAATAAACGCAAACGTAGGTATGTACCGAAGGCTATTTCGGGAATTTACGACTATGGAGTGTACAAGAACTTGTGAGTAGATATGATTTCGGTCAATCCAAAGCATACACGATGAAGTAGTAAGTAGAACTCGTGAGAGTCTACATTATCTCGATGTGAGTATGTTTAATCACATTTTGAGTAGCAGACAGACATGATACCAAAAGACCCAGTGATGTTATTAAGCTACATCAATACACAATTACGAGATTTTTACGATTCATACGAAGACCTTTGTAAGTCATTCAATCTCGATCCAAATGAAGTGAAACAAAAGCTTTCCATGATCGGATACGAATATGATGAATCAATAAATCAGTTTAAGTAGCAGACTAGTCGAATCAATGAAAATATGTTAAAATTGTACGTAAAGGAGAACATATTTATGGAGTTGATTCGATTAGAAAATGTAAAGAAAATATATCAGACAGGAGAGGTGATCACCAAAGCCGTAGATGGGATCGATTTTACGGTGGATCAGGGTGAGTTTGCCTTGATCATTGGCGCCAGTGGTGCAGGAAAAACTACCGTTTTGAACATTTTAGGAGGTATGGATACTGCGACCAGTGGCGCTGTTTATATTGATGGAGAAGATATCTCCAAATGGAATAAAAAACAACTGACAGGATATCGAAGAGATGACATAGGATTTGTATTTCAGTTTTACAATCTGGTGCCCAATCTTACTGCAACAGAGAATGTAGAATTGGCACTTCAGATCAGTAAGAATCCTCTGAAAGCAGAAGAAGTATTAAAAGATGTGGGACTTGGACACCGTCTGAATAATTTCCCTGCGCAGTTATCTGGTGGGGAACAGCAGAGAGTTTCTATTGCACGTGCATTGGCAAAGAATCCAAAGATCTTGCTCTGTGATGAGCCAACTGGTGCCCTGGATTATCAGACAGGAAAATCTATTTTAAAATTATTGCAGGATACCTGTCACAAGAAAGGAAAAACAGTGGTTGTGATCACACATAACCTTGCGATCGCACCGATGGCAGACCGTGTGATCGAGATGAAGAACGGAAAGATCAGCAATATTACGATAAACGAACACCCTCAGCCGGTGGAGACGATTGAATGGTAGGAAATGCGTATGAAGAAAACGGCATTACATAAAGATATATACAGAACGATCACAGGAACCCTTCCGAGATTTTTATCAATCTTTTTTATCGTTGTACTGGGCGTTGCATTCTATTCAGGAATCCGTGTGACACAAAAAGATATGCATATCACAGCAGACCACCAGTTTGATGGAAGTCGGCTGATGGATGTCAAAGTCATGGGAACACTTGGGATTTCAGAAGAGAATCTGACAGCCCTTCGGAAGTTAAAAAATGTGCAGTCGGTCGAAGGAGGACATTCTGTAGATGTGATCGCAAGGAAACAGGGAAGTGATGAAGAACATGCGATCAAAGTTATGGGGAAGACTGATAAATTAAACCAGATAACGATCATAGAGGGAAAACTTCCACAAGCATCAGGAGAATGTCTGGTAGATAAATGGTATGCCCAGCAAAATGATCTGAAAACAGGGGATGTTTTAAATTTATCTTCTGGAAATGAAGATGATCTTAAGGATACTCTGAAAGATACAACCTATAAGATCACAGGAATCGGAAGTTCATCAGAATATCTTTCAAGATCCAGAGGAAGCACTGGCATTGGAACGGGAACGTTGTCAGGCTTTATTGTGGTGCAACCATCAGAATTTTCCTCAGATATCTATACAGAAGTTTATCTGACTGCGAAGGGAGCGAAGCAAGAGAGAGCTTACAGTGATGCTTACAAAAATAAAGTAAAACAGTTGGAAGAAGAGATTAAAGATATTTCCAAAATAGAAAATGAGAAACGGTTAAGATCTGTTCAGAAAGAAGCCGAAGAGAAGATCGACAAGAAAGAAAAGAAATTCAAAAAAGAACGAAAAAAAGCATATAAGAAACTAGATCAGGCCGAGAAAAAGCTAAAGAAGTCCAGACAAAAGATCAAAGATTCCAAAGCAAAATTAGCGAAAAGCAAGAAAGAGATCTCTGATGGAGAGCAGCAGATCAAGAATGCAAAAGCTCAGTATCAGTCAGGGATCAGACAGATTCAGAATGCCAGAAAGCAGTTAAAGACACAGAAACAAACAATTCGGTCAAAAAGCAAAGAATTAAAAACACAGGAGGCAAAGCTAAAGACACAGGAGAAGAACTTACAGGCAAAAGAACAGCAGATTCAGGGTGCCATGCAGGCTGGAATGATCTCACAGGAAGCAGCGAAAGCTTCCTTAGCACAGATTAATGCAGGAAAAGAACAGATCAAGACAGCAAGAAGCAAGATCAATGCAGGGAAAAAACAGATCAGCAGGGCAAAGACAAAGATTGCAAAGGCTGAAACAACCTTGGATCAAAAAAGCAGCCAGCTAAAGAAAGCAAAGCAAACGATCAAAACAAATGAAGCAAAATTAGTATCAGCAAGAAAACAGATCACCTCTGGAGAAAAAAAGATTGCAAAAGCAGAATCAAAACTTTCATCCGGGGAGAAAAAATTAAAGAGATCAAGAAAGAAAGCAGAAAAGAAATTCAAGGAAGCCGAGCAGAAGATTGCAGATGCCAGACAGGATGTTAAGGATATCAAGAAAGGGAAATGGTATGTCTTAAACCGTGAGAAGATGCAGTCTTATGTGGAATACGGACAGGAAGCAGACAGAATTGCAGCATTAGGACGAGTGGTACCGGTCATATTTTTCTTAGTTGCAGCACTGGTAAGCTTAACAGCGATGACACGTATGGTCGAAGAGCAGAGAACACAGATTGGTATGATGAAAGCATTGGGATACAGTGGAGTTCATATTGCAATGAAATATGTGACCTATGCCCTCGCAGCAACGCTTAGTGGAAGTATTCTAGGGGCAGTGATCGGTGAAAAACTGCTTCCATGGATCATCATTAACGCTTATAAAATGATGTATACAGGACTGGGAGATGTCTATACGCCATTAGAGATCGAATATTCTGTGATGGCAGGTGGACTGGCGGTTGGAGTTGTTGTTTTAGCAGTATTATCTGCATGTTATAAAGAATTAAGAGAAAAACCTGCACAGCTGATGCGTCCAGTTGCTCCAAAAGAAGGAAAAAGGATTTTGTTAGAACGGATTCCATTTATCTGGAAACGATTAAGTTTTATCTGGAAAGCAACGATGCGAAACCTCTTCCGCTACAAGAAGAGATTCTTTATGACGATCTTTGGAATCGGTGGATGTATGGCATTATTACTCTTAGGATTTGGAATCAAAGATTCGATTTCAGCAATCTCAGAAAAGCAGTATGGGGAGATCATTACTTATGATTTCTCGATCACACACAAAGACGGGATCAGCGAGACAAAGAAAGAAGATCTGATCCAGTATGCAAAGAAACAAGAACATATGACAGATTTGATAGAAGTAAGCGAATCTGCAGTGACGATCCGTGCTAATGGGAAAAAACAGGATGCAACGATGATCCAGCCAATGTCCAAAAAAGATCTGAATGGCTATATCAGCCTTCAGGATCGAAAGAGTAAAACAAAGTATCAGTTAGATGATGATGGGATCATCTTAACAGAAAAGGCAGCGTCCCTGCTTGGTGTGAAAAAAGGAGATTCGATCAAGATCCAACGGTCTGGAGATAAACAGATCACAGCAAAAATAAGTCAGATCACAGAAAATTACATGCAGCATAAAGTCTACATGACACCAAAACTTTATGAGAAACTGTATCATAAAAAAGCACAAACGACAGGTATATATTGTATTGAAAAGAATATATCTAAGAAAAAGATGCAGGAAAATGGAAAACAGATTCTTGCAAGAGATGAAGCCTCAACACTGCATTTTTGTGCCGACGATGAGAAGACAATGTCAGATATGGTCAATAACTTAAATATTGTAGTGGTTGTTCTGATCGTATCTGCAGGACTTCTTGCATTTGTGGTATTATATAACTTAAATAACATTAACATTTCCGAGCGTAGAATGGAACTTGCAACGATCAAAGTTCTTGGATTCTATGACGGTGAAGTCGGAGCGTATGTGTATCGAGAGAATATCCTTTTAACGATCCTTGGAACGATCGCAGGAATTATTTTAGGAATTATTTTACACAAATACGTAATCTTCACAACAGAAGTTGACTTGATCATGTTTGGAAGGCAGATTTATGTGCAAAGCTATATTTACAGTATTTTACTAACAATCGCTTTTTCGATTCTTGTAAATGCCTTCGTGTATTTCCAATTGAAGAAGATTGACATGGTTGAATCGTTAAAAAGCACAGAGTGACAGAAAGGAAAAGAGACTATGAAAATGAACGAATTAATGATTTATCAAGTGTTTCCACTAAGAGCATTAACAGATGGGCAGCCATCTCATGGAATTCTCGAGATGATAGACTGGATTCCACATATTAAAAAATTAGGAATGAATGCAGTATATTTTTCACCTGTATTTTCATCCAGTGATCATGGATATGATACAAAAGATTATCAGAAGATCGATGAGAGACTTGGAACCAATGAAGACTTTAAAAAGATGTGTGATGCCATGCATGAAGAAGGAATCCAGGTGATCTTAGACGGGGTATTTAATCATGTCGGAAGAGAGTTCTTTGCATTTGAAGATGTGAGAGAAAAGAAATGGGATTCTCCATATAAAGATTGGTTCTATATTAATTTTGATGGGAATAGCTACTATGATGATGGATTCTGGTACGAAGGATGGGAAGGACATTTTGAACTGGTCAAATTAAATCTTGACAACGAACAGGTTAGAAATTATTTATTAGAATCTGTCGGAATATGGATCGATAAATTAGGGATTGATGGATTAAGACTGGATGTTGCTTATATGTTAAACCGCAATTTCATGAAAGTGTTGGTTGACTTTGTTCACAGCAAGAAACCAGAATTTTTGATGATCGGAGAAATGCTTCATGGTGATTACACACAGCTTGTGAATCCAGAGCTGTTGGATTCTGTGACAAATTATGAATGTTATAAAGGTTTGTATTCAAGTTTCAATACACACAATATGCATGAGATCGGATATTCCCTAAACCGTCAGTTTGGACCAGAAGAATGGACGTTGTACAAAGGACTTCCATTATATAATTTTGTAGATAACCATGATGTGGAGAGAATCGCAAGTCAGTTAGAGGATAAAGAGCATTTACCATTGATCTACGCAATGGAATTTGCGATGCCAGGAGTTCCTGGTGTTTACTATGGAAGTGAATGGGGAATGGAAGGAAAGAAAGAACAGGGAAGTGATGACAGCCTGCGTCCAAGAATCCATAAAGAAGATTTAGTAGAAAATGAATTAACAAACTATATCGCACAATTGGCAAAAGTAAGAGCTGGATCACCAGCTTTAAAATACGGAGATTACTTACAATTAGCGATCGCACCAGATGTTCTTGTCTTCCAGAGAAGAACGAATGAAGACCGCATCATTTTTGCAATGAACTGTGGTGATGGCGAATTTACAGCACATTTTGATGCTCAGGCAGGATGCGGGATTGATCTGATCACAGGAGATTCCGTTGATTTTGGAGGGGGACTTACGATCCAAGGAAAAACAGCAATGATAATTCGAACAGAAGAGGTATCCCTTCCTTGACTTTTATGTTAAAAACATATAAAATTAAATGAGTGTAAATACACAAAAAATTGAATAAGGAGGAAACCTGTGGTTGGTATTATTATAGCCATTATCGCAACTCTGGTTATCGCAGTTCCGGTATCTGCCTATGTAGCGAATACAAGAAGCAAGAAGGCAATGGAAATTACGATCGGGAATGCAGAAGATAAAGCAAGAGAGATTATAGATGAAGCAATCAAAGCAGCAGATGCGAAGAAACGTGAAGCTTCTTTGGAAGTAAAAGAAGAAACTATAAAAGCGAGACATGACTTCGAAAAAGAGACAAAAGAACGCAGGGCAGAACTGCAGAAGTATGAGCAGAGAGTTCTTTCTAAGGAAGAGACTGTCGAGAAGAAAGCAACCGTGCTGGAACGCAAAGAACAGTCATTAACAGCCAAAGAAAAGAACATCGATACAGAGAAAGCTCAGTTGCAGGAACTGCAGGCAAAACATCTACAGGAACTGGAAAGAATTTCTGGGTTGACCTCTGATCAGGCAAAAGAGCAATTATTATCAGCAGTAAAAGAAGATGTGAAACACGAGACAGCAATGTATGTCAAAGAAATGGAGACAAGAGCGAAAGAAGATGCCCGAAAGAAAGCCAAGGAATATGTGGTAACTGCAATTCAGAAGTGTGCAGTTGATCATGTGGCAGAGACAACGATTTCGCTGGTACAGCTTCCAAACGATGAGATGAAAGGAAGGATCATCGGTCGTGAAGGACGTAATATCCGTTCCATTGAGAACGCTACGGGAGTTGAATTGATCATCGATGATACACCGGAAGCTGTTGTACTGTCAAGCTTTAATCCGGTTCGACGCGAGATCGCAAGAATCGCTTTAGAGAAATTGATCGTGGATGGAAGAATCCATCCAGCACGCATCGAGGAGATGGTTGAGAAAGCTACAAAAGAAGTCGAAACTATGATGCGCGAAGAAGGGGAAGCAGCAACATTAGAACTTGGGGTTCATGGAATCCATCCAGAACTTGTCAGACTTCTTGGAAGAATGAAGTTCCGTACAAGCTATGGACAGAATGCATTAAAGCATTCCATGGAAGTTGCTCAGTTATCCGGACTTTTAGCAGCAGAGATCGGTGTCGATGTGAGAATGGCCAAGAGAGCAGGTCTGCTTCATGACATTGGTAAATCCATCGACCACGAAGTAGAAGGTTCTCACGTAGAACTTGGTGTGAATCTGTGTAAGAAGTATAAGGAGAATCCAATTGTCATCAATGCAGTGGCATCTCATCATGGGGATGAAGAGCCAGAATCATTGATCGCATGTCTGGTACAGGCAGCTGATGCAATCTCAGCAGCACGTCCAGGTGCAAGAAGCGAGACACTGGAAAGTTATACAACAAGATTAAAACAGCTGGAAGAGATCGCAGACTCCTTCCAGGGTGTTGATAAAACTTTTGCAATTCAGGCAGGTCGAGAAATTCGAGTTATGGTAGTTCCTGAACAAATCAGTGACGATGATATGATCTTACTGGCGAGAGATATCTCAAACCAGATCGAAGAGAATCTGGATTATCCAGGACAGATCAAGGTCAATGTGATCAGAGAGTCACGAGTTGTTGACTATGCGAAATAACAAGAAGCGATAGAGAAATCTATCGCTTTTTCCAATTTATAACGTGAGTGTCAAAAGTATAAATAAAGGAGATTTTTTATGAAAGGATACGAGAAACTAGAACAACATCTGATACATCAGGGAAAAGTTGTCGGATTTTATGAGGATATTGTAAAACTTCCAAGCGGCAAAGTTGTCACATGGGATCTGGTCAAACATAAAGGGGCAGCAGCTGTTGTTCCTGTTACAGACAAAGGAACGATCTTACTTGTAAGACAATACCGTAATGCCCTTGATCAGGAAACACTGGAAATCCCGGCAGGTGGAATTGAACCCGGGGAAACACCTCTGGAGTGTGTCACAAGAGAGATTGAAGAAGAAACAGGTTTTATTGCTGGAAAAATGACCCACCTAATGACTGTGATCACAGCCATCGGTTTCTGTGATGAAAAGATTCCGATTTATGTTGCAACTGATCTAAAGCTGTCTAAACAGCATTTGGATGAGGATGAATTTATCGATGTAGAAGAATATACAATCGATGAGATCAAAGATATGATCTTTTCTGGAAAGATCATTGATGCAAAAACAATTTCAGGAGTTCTTGGATATCTGAATATGGAGAAATAAAAGACTAGATCAGGAAAACAGAATATAAAAGACAGGCACTGCATAAGATATGACAGGAGGAAAAAATTGTGGAAAAAGAGAAATTCTTTTCAGGATTATGGATCATCATTGGGTTAATCTTTGGGAGTGTATTTACGAATTTTGTATACCAGGATTATCTCGCATATGGAGGTACCGTAAGATCACTGGTTTTAAATAATACGGATCTATATAAAGCAAGTATCAGTCTGTTTTTTTATATTTTGTTTAAAAGAGGAAAACAATATGCATTTATTTATCTGGGGGCATATCTTTTGCAACCTTGGATTTTTTTATACAGTTTTGCATTTTGTATGGCATTTTTCTTTGGATCAATGTTATCTTTGCAGATCGTGCAAATGGGCATCAAAGGACTGGTTCTTGTATTTATGAGTTTATTTCCACATTTTATCTGTTATGTGATCACCTTGCTGCTGCTGATCAAGCGAAACTTTTATGCCCAAAAAAAAGAAGAAATGCTCTATGAACAGAGACATTCCTTCTTATTTCGTTTCAGTATTTGGTTTGAAATAACATTTATAATACTGGGATGCATCCTGGAAAGTTTCATCAATCCGTCGATCATGTCAGGAATCCTGAACCTTTGGAAGTGATATATCTAGGATCTTATACGTTTCTATATATAATCTGCCATGCGGTAAAGCAGAGCAGCAGATTTGTCCCATCCAAGACAAGGATCAGTGATAGACTGTCCATATACACCGTTACCGATGGACTGGTTGCCATCTTCGATATAACTTTCGATCATGATACCCTTAACAAGAGATTTGATCTCAGGTAAGAAACTTCTGCTGTGAAGAACTTCCTGTACGATACGAGGCTGCTGATCCCATTGTTTCCCAGAGTTAGAGTGGTTTGCATCAACGATAACAGCAGGGTTCTTTAACTGGAATTTCTCGTACATATAAGCAACACGAGTCAGATCTTCATAATGGTAGTTTGGAATATTGTTTCCATGACGGTTGACAGATCCACGTAAGATGGCATGTGTCAGAGGGTTACCATCTGTCTTGACTTCATATCCATTTGCAATGAAATCATGCTGGTGCTGTCCAGCTGTGATAGAGTTCATCATAACAGTTAAGTCACCACCAGTTGGGTTCTTCATTCCGGCAGGAATATCAAATCCACTAACTGTTAAACGATGCTGCTGGTTCTCTACAGAACGAGCTCCAACGGCAACATAAGATAAAAGATCTTCCATATATGGCCAGTTTCCTGGATAAAGCATTTCGTCTGCAGCAGGCATATGGAATTCTTCTAATGCTTCCATATGAAGTTTGCGGACAGAACGAAGTCCACTAGCCATATCTGGTGCTTTCTCAGGGTCTGGCTGATGAACCATACCTTTGTATCCGTCACCTGTTGTACGAGGTTTGTTTGTATAAATACGAGGGATGATCAGTAACTTATCAGCAAGATCTTTCTGAACTCTTGCCAAACGTCCGAGATAATCCATAACAGCAGTTTCATTATCTGCAGAACATGGCCCGATGATAACTAAGAATTTATCAGATGCGCCTGTGAATACATCACGGATTTCTTTGTCTCTTGCAGCTTTGATTTGTTTTGCTTCTTCACTCAGAGGCATCTCTTCTTTTAGTTCCTCTGGAGAAGGCATTTTAGCGATTTTGTGCATTCCCATAGTTGTTTTCTCCTTAACAATTCATACAATAAAGCAAATTTGCTTGTGTATATTTTAACAAATAATAATCTTTGTGTAAAGATAAGGAAATGTGAAATGGGACTTTACAAAACAGACAGGAGTTATTATAATAAAATTTATAAACAGGAAACACTTTCATTTTCTGGTAATTGAATATTGAAGTAGAGAAGATTGATTCTCCAACTTCAGGGCAGAGTGAGATACGAAAGTATCAATTCTCGACTGGCGGTGATACTCCAAGAGAGGCAAGTCCGCGAGCGTTTGGCCGATCAGGTTAGAATCCTGAACCAACAGTATAGTCTGGATGAAAGAAGTAGTTGGATGACATATCTTAAGATGTTATGTAGATAGAAGATATGTGATCAAGTCAGAAGCCCTGTCGTTTATGTAGATAAATGGACAGGATTTTTTAATTTATAGGGAGATCCCATAAATCTAAGATTTTAAATCAGAAAGGGAGAATTATCATGGCAGGAGACACAATGACAATGAAAAGAACGAAGTTCAATATCAGAACGATCGCAGTGACAGGTATGTTAGGAGCATTAGCAACTGTGCTGATGTTTTTGGAATTTCCAATTCCAATGTTGATACCACCATTTATCAAGTTTGACTTTTCAGAACTTCCAGCATTACTGGCAGCATATGCGATGGGACCGGTATCTGGAATTGCAGTATGTTTTATCAAGAATGTGATCAACCTTCTTCATACACAGACAGGTGGAGTCGGAGAACTATCTAACTTTATCTTAGGTGTATGCTTTGTATTACCAGCAGGACTTATTTATAAGAGAAAGAAAACACAGAAGAGTGCAATGATCGGAGCATTAGCAGGAGCAGTCCTGATGTCAGTAGTCAGTGTATTTTCAAACTACTTTGTTGTATATCCAGTATACACAAACTTCATGCCAATGCAGGCAATTCTTGGAGCATATCAGGCGATCAACAAGAATGTAAAGACATTATGGGATGCATTGATCTGGTTTAATATGCCATTTACATTTATCAAAGGAATGTGCAGTGTTGTGATCACATTCTTTATCTACAAGAAGATTTCCCCAATCTTAAAGGGAACAAACAGATAAGAAAAAGGTGTCGGAATAAGAATTCCGGCACCTTTTGCGTACACAGAGTTAAAAATTAATCTTCTAATTTTTTAGCTGCTTTTTCCATAAAAGGTTCACTGGCAACGATGAATCTTTCGTGAGTACCGATTCCAACACGCCCTTTGTTATCAGTTACTTCTACATGGAATACCAGACGTTTGCGGTCGATCTCTGTTAAGGAACAATGACATTTGATCGTTCCACCAACTGGTGTTGCGGAAACATGCGCAATGTTTAAATTTGTTCCAACAGTAGTCTGTCCTTCCTCAAGTTTTCCAGCTAGTAGATTAACTGCAGACTGCTCGATCAAAGAGATCATGGCAGGTGTGGCATAAACAGGAAGGCTTCCGCTTCCCCATTTCTCAGCAGTGTTTTCTGGAACTACTTCTTCTGTTAATTCGATTTCGTCTCCAACATGAATGTTCATAATTTTCTCTCCTAAAATTTTAGTTTATATGTATATCTTTAGTATAGCAAAGTTCGTTAAAAATTCCATAGTTTTTTCACATTTTTACAAAAAATTGCACAAGGAAGAAAGACTGGACTCGATTTGAAAAATAAGGTATGCTATTGGTAAATTGGAGGTGCTTGGTTTGAAATTATATTTGATCAGACATGGAGAAACAGATTGGAACAAGGAATTTAAGATTCAGGGAAGTTCAGACATCGAATTGAATGAATATGGAAGAGAATTGGCATTTATTACGCGAGAAGGTCTTAGACATATTCCATTTGATATCGCATATACCAGTCCGTTGAAACGTGCGAAGGAAACAGCAGAGATCATTCTTGGAGGCAGGAATATTCCGCTATATGAAGATAAACGGGTTCAAGAAGCGTGTTTTGGATCGTTTGAGGGTGCAACGTTAAAGGAATTGAGAGAAAGACAGGATCCATTTCTCAAATTCTTTGATGCGCCAGAAGAATTTAAAAAAATTGAAGGATGTGAGACACACGAAGAGGTGATCGCAAGATCATCTGATTTTTTCAATGATATGATCTTGCCAAATGAGAAAAAATATCAACATATAGCAGTATTTTCTCATGGAGCATGGATCCACAGCTTACTTACATATATTTATCAGAGAGAGATTAAGGAATACTGGCATGCGCCAAGACAGGAAAACTGTGGTGTGACAACGATCGAGATTGAAGATGGTGTCTGCCATGTATTAAAGGAATCAGAGATTTTCTACAATAAAGATGGAGAATGATATATGACAAAAAGACAATTTATGGAGGAATTAAGATCTTCCTTAGAGGGAATGGTATCACAGGCAGTGATTCAGGAGAACATGAATTACTATGAGGATTATATCAATGAGCAGATCCGAAATGGAAAGAACGAACAGGATGTATTGAATGAATTAGGAAGTCCGAGACTGATCGCCAGATCGATCATTGATGCCAAAGGTGAGGATGATGACCATGTACAGACAGAGTATTACGAAGAGGAACAGGATGAAGGAACACCAGAAGATATGTTTGGTGGTAACACACATATTTTTACGATGAATTCTACAAAGTTCAAACTTGGATGTCTTCTGTCAGTGATCATATTTATTTTTATCATTTATTTACTATTTCATGTATTTAGTGCAATGATGGTTGTGTTAGGCCCCGTGATCATTATCGGTGTGATCGTAGCTTTGATCATGAAGATCACAGGAAGGTAAGGAAACAAAGAAAGGAATCAATATGGATATAAATGAAGAAGCATATGCGATACAGGAAGAAGTGGTCGAATTTCGAAGAGCACTGCACCGTTGTCCTGAGATAGCATTTCATGAAACGATGACGATGGAATATATCAGAGAACATCTGGAAGAATGGGAGATTTCTTATAAGATTTTTGATCCATCAGGAATCATTGCAGTTGTTGGCAATGGCAAGAAGGAAACGATCGCATTAAGGGCAGACATGGACGCACTGGAAGTACAGGAAGAGACAGGACTTGATTTTGCATCTTTGAATCATGGATGTATGCATGCATGTGGACATGATGGACACACAGCAATCTTACTTGCAACAGCAAAGATATTGAAGAAACATGAATCAGAACTTGACCGCAGAGTATATCTTGTATTTCAGCCTGCGGAAGAAACCGCAGAAGGAGCCAGATTCATGTTGAAGACAGGAGTTTTGGACAGTGTGAAACGCATTTATGGAGTCCATATTTTTAACGGTATACCGTCTGGCAAGATTTCACTGGAAGCAGGCCCAAGAATGGCAGCGACAAACTGGCTGGCAGTTCATTTATACGGAAGATCAGGACATGCAGGGAAACCACATGAAGGGATTGATACTGCAGTGGCAGTATCTTCCATGGTTATGAATTTTCAGAGCATCATCAGCAGGAATTTAAATCCATTAGATCCAGCAGTTTTAACGATCGGAAAGGTCGAAGCCGGGACAGCGAGAAATGTGATCGCAGGGGAAGCAAAGATCGAAGGGACTGCAAGAACATTTTCCAGACAAGCTCAGGAGATGATCGAGCACAGAGTCAAAGAGATCGCGAAAGCCCATGAACAGATGTATGGAGTAGATGTTTCGGTTGATTTTCAACAATCAAGCCATGGGGCACTGATCAATGATCCGGGTGTTGTAGAAGATGTCATGGAGAAAGCAGGGGAAGTCTTTGATCCGTCAGAGTTTACCCATGTTGAAGCAATGATGTTAGGAGAAGATTTTGCAAATTATCTGGAAGAAATGGATGGATGTTTTGCATTTATCGGTGGCGGCGACCACCCTGCAAACCATCATGGAAAGTTTGATTTTGATGAAAAAGCATTGATCAGTGGTGTCCGTCTCATGCTGACATTTGTAATTGTATAAGATATAGTTCATGAAAATCAGTTGTAGACAGGAACAACATATGATATAATCAAAAACCAACAGAAACACGTATATTTAATAGAAGAAAAGGTAGGGAAATATGAATTTAGTATACCACAGTACAAGAAATAGTGAAGAAACAGCAACCGCCTCTGAAGCTATTTTAAAAGGATTAACAAGCGATGGAGGATTATTTGTACCAGACAGCATTCCAAAATTAAATGTATCGTTGGAAGATCTGACACAGATGTCCTATCAGGAAATTGCTTATGCAGTCATGAAAGAATTCCTTACAGATTTTACAGAAGAAGAATTAAAGACATGCATTAATAATGCATATGACAGTAAATTCGATACAGAAGAGATCGCAGTGACAAAGAAAGTAGATGGAGCATATTATCTGGAATTATTCCATGGAGCAACCATTGCATTTAAAGATATGGCATTATCTATTTTGCCACATTTACTTGTAACATCAGCAAGAAAGAATAATGTAAAGAATGAGATCGTGATCTTAACAGCAACATCCGGAGACACAGGAAAAGCGGCTTTAGCAGGATTTGCAGATGTACCGGGAACAAAGATCATCGTATTCTATCCAAAGTCTGGAGTCAGCCCAATTCAGGAAAAACAGATGGTAACACAGAAGGGTGACAATACATACGTGATCGGAATCAAAGGAAACTTTGATGATGCTCAGACAGGTGTTAAGAAGATGTTCTCTAACAAAGAGTTAGCGAAAGTGATGAATGACAACGGATTCCAGTTCTCATCTGCAAACTCAATCAACATCGGACGTTTAGTGCCACAGGTTGTATATTATGTAAAGGCTTATGCTGATTTATTAAAACAGGGTGCATTAAAGGCCGGAGAACCTATGAATGTAGTCGTTCCAACAGGAAACTTTGGTAATATTCTAGCTTCTTATTATGCAAAACAGATGGGTATTCCAATCGGCAAATTTGTCTGCGCATCTAATAAGAATAAAGTATTATTTGATTTCTTTGAGACAGGAAAATACGATCGTAACAGAGAATTCTATGTTACAACATCTCCATCTATGGATATTCTGATCTCAAGTAACTTAGAGCGTATGATCTATAGAATCGCAGGAAATGATGCAAAACAGTGTGCCAAATTTATGGAAGCATTGACAAAAGACGGTGAATATGTGATCACAGATGCCATGAAAGCAGAATTATCTGAGTTCTTTGGAGCTTTCGGAAGTGAAGAAGAAACAGCAGTGAAGATCAAAGAAGTCTATGACAAAGAAGGATATGTGATGGATACACATACAGCAGTCGCAGCAGTTGCATATGACAAATACAAAGCAGCGACAGGAGATGACAAAACTCCAACAGTGATCGCTTCTACAGCAAGTCCATACAAATTCACAAGAAGTGTTATGGATGCGATCGATCCAGCATACGATGCAGAAGATGACTTTGAATTAGTTGATGAACTTAACAAAGTATCTAAGACAGCAATTCCAAAAGCAATCGAAGAGATCAGAACCGCACCAGTTCTTCATGATACGGTATGTGAGACAGCAGCAATGGAAGACGAAGTGAAGAAGATTCTTGGAATCTAATGAATCATAAAAAAGCAACCCATGGAAGAAAATGGGTTGCTTTTTTTATGCGGAAATGTTATGATAAACCAAGATAGGGAATAAATGGAAGAGAATACAATATCAGATAATTCTAAAAACATATCAACAAGATAAATCTAAGATGAGATCGATCAGATCTGACAAATCCATTCACGACATATGATGATCGAATGATGATGAATCCAAGGGAAACTGACAATTGAATAAGACCATTTTCCGGCACAGTCCGGGAGGACATATTCCGCCATGATCTGCGGGCAATGAATTTTATGCCATGAACAATAGGATGGAGGTTCTTTTATGATACCACGAAGAGCACAGGGAGCGAACAAGGATATGATAATGAGACTTCTGCATGGTCATGGAGGTGAGTGCAGCCTGTCATAAGAATGAGGGGAGCCGGGAGGCTATGAGACATTTTGTCTGTTGGAGAATGAGGGAAATATAAAGATATGACAAGGAGGTGTTTAACTGTTAAAATAATCTTATAAAAAATTATAAATATGTGTTGGA
>ERZ791875.315-NODE-315-length-59479-cov-8.997913_pt1 | contig 59479 bp, 49 predicted proteins | sample MGYA00510278_ERZ791875 | MGnify/ENA primary metagenome ERZ791875 (study PRJEB30046, sample SAMN00792078) | human gut metagenome | study: EMG produced TPA metagenomics assembly of the A metagenome-wide association study of gut microbiota in type 2...
CTGTGCCGTGAGCTGCGAAATATCGGCGACCTCGAGGATGTCGACGTCGGGAGCCGGCAGGCGGCGCAGCACGGCGATGATGCCGCAGCGCAGGATAGCCGAGGGCTCGGCGACGGCGAGTTTGAGCGCCTTCATCGACAGCCTCCTTTCCCGCGGGGCGGCTGCCCCTGCGGCTCCTCCCCGCCCTGTTTCCCGTCCGGCCCGGGGACGGAGGCCTCCAGCCGTTTGATGGCGGGAATAAACAGACGGTCTTCGATGTCGTTGTGCGACGCCAAATCGCGTTCGCAGGTGAAGATGTCAAAAAGCACGCCGTTCAGTTCGTTGGTGCTGCCCGAAGGGTAATAACGGATGATAATGCGCTTCAGTTCGGCGAGTTTGGCCTCGACCTGGTCGTGATGGCGGCGGAAAATATCGATGGAATACCCCTCGGAACGCCCCTCGGCAAGCAGTCCTTCGACATAGGGAAAGACGTTCTCTTCCTCGTAAGCCATGTGTTTGTGCACCTCGGCGACATATTCGTCGAAGAAGCGCAGGATGGCGAAAGCCACGTCGTTACGGCTGCAGTCGATGGCTTCGATCAACTTGCGGCGGATGCCGGGAAGCCGAAAGTCGAGGAAGTAGTTGTGGGAATTGCGCAGGTAGCTCACCAGCGCGCCGATTGAAATCCCGTCCGGATCGGGGGCTTTGTCGTCGGAGTGCATGTTGACGACGGCCAGGAATGTCGCCGTGTCGACCCCGTTGTCGCGGCACACTTCGCCGATGGTACTGTCGCCGAAGCCCAGCGCAATGCCGAAGCGGCTCATGATAAGCAGTACGGGGTAGCGGTCGCAAACCAGGTCGCACATGCGGTCGTCGGCATTGTATCGTCCTATTCTGTACATAACATACGCTATATCTGCAAAAATAGGCAATTACGACGGGCCCCGCAATACCTATTTTCAGGTATTTATCCCGGAATCAGCGGTTTCCGATGTCGACATAGGTGGTCTGGAGCATCGTACGCCCCACGTCGAGCAAATCGGGCGCGGTTTGGGAAACCGCCCTGCCGCTCGTGGCGTCCCAGACAGCCTCGCCCGAGGCGTCGACCACACCGAAACCGTCGTTGAAGGTATAGTAGGCGAATTTACGGGGGGGGGTCGGGGCGAAAACATCCTTGCTGTAATCGAAGTCGTCGTGCGCGAGGGCCATCTGGCCGAGAATCGTGGCGCAGATGTCGATCTGCGAGGCGTAGGTGTCGACCACACGGGGCCCGGCGACGGCGCCGCCCACCCAGATCATCGGGATGCGGTGGCGCAGGGGTTCGTTGTAGGCCAGGCTGCGGGGCCACGGATAACCGTGGTCGGCAACCAGCACGACGAGCAGGTTGTCCCACACGGGGGAGGCTTTCAGTTTATCGATCATACGCCCCACGCATGCGTCGGAAAAGGCGAAAGCGTTCAGCTCCCTGTCGTCGAACTCCGCGAACGGCACGTCGAACGGACGGTGGCTGCTCAACGTGAGCAGGCCCGCGAGGAACGGCCGGCCCGTTTCGCCCTGCGCAATCACCCGGTCGGCGAACCAGTCGCACATCACCGCATCGTCGTAGCCCCAGTCGGCAGGCGGGGTGTCGAAGCGCAGGTCTTTCTGCCAGACGAGCTGCTGCCACCCCGTGGCGTACATATACGACGCCTGGTTGGTGAAATTGAGATCGCCGCCGTAGTTGAAATTCGTCGCATATCCCTCGCGGGCCAGCGAACGGGCCAGCGACGGCAGGCTGCGGCTCTTGGCCGGAAGCTTCATAACCGACATGCGGGTCTGCGCGGGAAATCCGCTCATAATCGCCACTTCGCCGCGGTCGGTGCGGAACGAGTTGGCGAAGAAGTTCTCGAACCAGATTCCCTCGCCTTTCAGCCGCTGCATATTGGGCATGACGGGCCGGCCATCGACCTGGGCGTCCATGACCGTGCGTGCGAAACTTTCGAGGATAACCAGCACGACATTGGGGCGCGTGGTTTTCAGCACGGGCTCCGAGGGGCCCGCCGAAGGGCCGTTGCCGCGCAGGCTGTCGAACCTCGCAGCGCGTTCGGCTTCGTCGAAGAAGGGATACTCCGCCGCATAGTCGGCATGGTCGCCGAGGCTGGTCAGGAACGAGAAGACCGGATTGGTGGCGGCATGGTTCAGGAACATGTTCGAGCTGAAGTAGACTTTCGACACATTGGCGACGGAGGCCCCCAATCCGCCCCGAATCGCGAGGAAATCGCACCCTGCCAGCAACAGCAGCACGAAGCTCCACGGCAGCGCGGCGCACCGGCGCACCGGCTCGCCGTCGAACAGGCGCATGACACGGCGGTAGGCCCAAATCATCAGCACGGCATAGGCGGCGGCCAGCAGCGTCTGGCGCACGCCGAGCCAGAAGTCGACGCTCGCCGCGGCCTCTTTGGGGTCGGAAAGGTAAATCAGGACAGTCGAGTCGAGGCGAAATCCCCAATGCCGGTAAAGCTCCACATCCACGGCGAAAATGACCGCCGTAACGAGGGCAACCAGCACGAAATAGCCGTCCAGCACCCGGCGCCACACCTTGCGGGGCAGCCGCACCCACAGCGACAGCAGGGTCAGCAACAACGGCAGTGCCGTGACATACCCCGCAACCGTACTGTCGAGGGTCAGTCCGTGCCAGACGACGCGCAGCCAGTCGCCCGCGGAAACCTGTGCCGCCTCCGCAGCGTAATAGGTCAGGAAAACGGGTTTCTGCACGGCCATCAGCAGGAGGGTCGCACAGAACACCGCAAAAACAAAAGCTATTTTTTTCTTCACCATGCGAACATCTTAATTATTCCCGCGCACAGCGGCCGTCACCCTGTCGCATCCACGGGGCAGCCCCGGCAAAAGGGCCTGCGGCCCGAAAGGCATACGCCCGGAAACCCCGGGAGCCTCATCCCTAAAGTGCTTCCGGGAAACATCGCCCCGGAAATTTCATCCCGCAAGGACCTCCCCGCAAGCAGGCGCGGCGAACGGCATGCACCTTTCCCCGAAGCGGGGCGGAAAGGGTGCTAAACCTTCTCGCCGTAGGCCAAATCGCCGGCATCGCCGATGCCCGGGACGATATAACAGCGCGAGGTCAGCTCCTCGTCGACGGCCGCGGCCCAGATGGTCGTGGTCTTGCGCGGCATGTTCTTCTCCACGTAGTCGATGCCCTGCTCGCTGGCGATGACCGCTGCAACATGCGTATAGGCGGGCACTCCGCCCCGCTCGCACAACGCCTTATAGGCCAGTACGAGCGACGAGCCCGTCGCCAGCATCGGGTCGACGAGCAACAAAATCTTGCCCTCCAAATCGCCGCACGAGATGTACTCCACCTTAACGGTGAACTTGCCGTCTTTGGTGCTTTTGCGGTAGGCCGAAACGAAGGCGTTCTCCGCGTCGTCGAAATAATTCAGGAAACCCTGGTGGTAAGGCAGCCCGGCCCGCAGAATCGTCGCCACGACTATCCGGTCGTCAATCGTCTCGACGGCGGCCTCGCCCAGCGGCGTTTCGACGACGAGGGGTTTGTACGAAAAGGTTTTCGAAATCTCGTAGGCCGTAATCTCGCCGATACGCTCCAGGTTGCGGCGGAAACGCATCGAATCCCGCTGCACGGACTTGTCGCGAATCTGGGCGATGAACTTGTTGAGAACGGTGTTCTCCTTACTCAAAACATGCAAGGTCATAGGTGTGGAGTTTGGTTGTCAATAGAGGAAATTGTTGAAGGGATAACGTCCGGCATGTATCTCGCGAACCATGCCGTAGAGATCCGAACGGAACTTCTCGATATTGGTCTTCGCCAGCGCCGAAAGGAAAATACAGGGGGTATTGGCCCGGGCGATCCAGCTCTTTTTCAGGTCGTCGAGCGACAGGTTCTCGCGCGTGGCGGGCGTGAGGTCGTCCTCGTCCTTTTGGACATAGGTATAGGCATCGACCTTGTTGAAGACCAGGTAGACCGGTTTATCGCCGGCCCCGATGTCCTGCAGGGTCTGCTTCACCACGTCGAGCTGCTCCTCGAACTGCGGATGCGAAATATCGACCACATGCACCAGCAGGTCGGCTTCGCGCACCTCGTCGAGTGTCGACTTGAAAGACTCGATGAGCTCGGTCGGCAGCTTGCGGATGAACCCGACGGTATCGGACAGCAGGAAGGGCAGGTTGTCGAAAACCACCTTGCGGACGGTCGTGTCGAGCGTGGCGAAGAGCTTGTTCTCGGCGAAAACCTCGCTTTTCGAAATCAGGTTCATCAGCGTCGACTTGCCCACGTTGGTATAGCCGACCAGCGCCACGCGCACCATCGAGCCGCGGTTCGAGCGCTGCACGGCCATCTGGCGGTCGATTTTCTGCAAGTCCTCCTTGAGTTTGGAGATGCGGTTGCGGATGATACGGCGGTCGGTTTCAATTTCGCGCTCGCCGGCGCCGCCGCGGGTTCCCGTGCCGCCGCGCTGCCGCTCGAGGTGCGTCCACATACCCGACAGGCGGGGCAGCATATACTCGTAGTTGGCCAGCTGCACCTGCGTTTTGGCATAGGCGGTCTGCGCCCGCGACATGAAGATGTCGAGAATCAGGCGCGTGCGGTCGAGGATGCGACAGGGCATCGCCTTTTCGATGTTGCGTGTCTGCGAGGGGGAGAGTTCGTCGTCGAAAATCACCACGTCGATCTCCTCCGCACGGCAATAGTCGGCAATTTCCTCCAGTTTGCCGGGCCCCACATAGATGCGGGCCGAGGGCTGCGGAAGCCGCTGCGTAAAGCGCCGCACACTCGCGATGTCGGCCGTTTCGGCCAGGAATTCCAGTTCGTCGAGGAACTCCGCCGCCTGTCGCGGATCCTGGTTGTCGCGCACGACGGCAACCAGCACGGCACGCTCCCGGCTTTCGGGCGCCGCCTCGGAATTGGGGGTCTTATTTCTGTTTTCTTCCAAAATAGTCTAAAAAATTTAAGCGGTCGCATCGGCCCGCACGTCGATACGGCAGGGATGCGGAACTCCCCGAGGGGAGCAAACACTATGCTACAAATAAGGGTATCCTGCTTTCGGCGGATACCCTATTCAATTTGTCATGCGGAACACCCGGTTCATCGGCTACCCGGCTTCCATCGCCGGATTCACTTGCCACCGGTTTCCGGTACCCGGCGTCCGCATCCGGTCAGTTCTGCATGCGGAAATCGACGGGCAGCGTATATTTCACACGTACGACCTGGTCACGCTGCTTGCCGGGACTCCACTTCGGCGACTTGTTCAGTACGCGGACAGCCTCCTCCGTGAGCGTGCGGTCGGGCGACTGCAGCACTTCGATGTTGGTCAGGCGGCCGTCCTTGTCGATTACGAACGAGAGCACCACGCGCCCCTTGACTCCGTTTTCGAGGGCCAGCTGCGGGAACTTGACGTTCTGCAGCACCCACACGCGGAAAGCGTTGAGGTCGCCGCCCTGGAACGAGGGCATCGTTTCGGCCCGGAGGAAAATCGTTTCATCCTCAATCCGCTCGTCCTTGACCTGCGGTATGACTTCGACGATGTCGAAGACATCCAAATCCGCGGGGTTGATGTCCGTCTGCATCTGGCTGTCGTTCTCAATCACCTGCAGAATGTTGGACATCGCAGTCAACCGGATCGTTTTCGGCCCCTCTTCGGGCTGGTCGGTGGCAACCGGAACCATTTCCTCTTCGACAGGCGGGAGATACGTTGCAACTTTTTCGATTCGGTACTCGTCCGGCGTATAGGTAAATGCGACAATGACCAGTAATAATGCCACGACCAAACCGATTTCCAATAACAGGCTTCTCTTATTCCCAAGATCTGCCTTGAATGATTTCTTAATCTCCATATCAATCAGAATTAGGTGGTTAGTACGCGAATCCGGTTGCAGCGTATGTAAAGTCGGAATTCCGGGTCGCTGCCGCCGGAATTCCCTTTCTCACCGTCCTGGTTTAGTTCTGCACGCGGAAGTCAACGGGCAGGGTGTACTTGACACGTACAACCTGGTTGCGCTGCTTGCCGGGGCTCCACTTCGGCGACTTGTTCAGTACGCGGATGGCCTCCTCCGAAAGCGAACGGTCGGGCGTCTGCAGCACCTGGATGTTGGTCAGGCGGCCGTCCTTCTCAATCACGAACGAAAGCACCACGCGGCCCTGGATACCGTTCTCGAGGGCGATCTGCGGGAACTTGACATTGCTCTGAACCCAGGCACGGAAAGCCTCGAGGCCGCCGCCCTGGAACGAGGGCATGGTTTCGGCAATCAGGAACGGCTGGTCGTCCTCGATGGTTTCCTCGACAACGGCAACCTGCTGAATCACCTCGGTGTTCTCATCGAACTCGGCGAAGTCCACCTCCGTGGAAATCTTCGTATCGTTGGTCACCACCTGCAGCAGGTCGGTGATCACTTTCATTTCGACTTTCTTGGGGGGCTCGGGCGGCTTCTGGTCCTGACGGGTAATCTCGGTGATTTCCTCCTCTACCGGGCCGTAGTTCAGATCAGGCTTGTCGATCCGATACTCTTTCGGCGTGTAGGCGAAAGCCGCGATAACCAGGGCGAGCGCCACGACAAGGCCGATTTCGAGCAAAAGCCCCCGCTTGTTCTTAAGGTCTGCTTTGGGTGATTTCTTAATTTCCATTTATTTTTAAATTTAATTGTTCGGCATGACAAATACGCGCACAGGCATGCTATGCACCACAAATATATGGATAAAATTTCAAAAACGAATCATCCTGCACAAAAATCTTTATTTTTTGCCTACTTTTGCCCCATATACCGCAGCTCGAAAAACATGGAAAAAGCCCTTTCGGAATCGTTGTACGGGAAGACCCCGGCAGAACTCGCAGCCCTGTGCGCCGAGCTGGGCATGCCGCGCTTCGCGGCCAAACAGCTCGCCCGGTGGCTCTACGCAAAGCACGTCGAAGACCCGCTGCTGATGAGCGACATATCGGCCGCGCACCGCACCCGCCTGGCCGGGCGTTTCCGCCCGGTGCTGACCCCGCCCGAGCGAATCACCGAGTCGGCCGACGGCACGAAGAAATACCTGTTCCGCACACAGCAAGGGGCCTATATCGAATCGGCCTACATTCCCGACGGCGCACGCGCCACGCTCTGCGTTTCGTCGCAGGCCGGATGCCGCATGGGATGCCGGTTCTGCGCCACGGGGCGGCAGGGACTGCAACACTCGCTGACGGCGGCAGAAATCCTCAACCAAATCGTATCCCTGCCCGAACGCAAAACCCTTACCAACGTGGTGTTCATGGGCATGGGCGAACCGCTCGACAACACGGACAACGTGCTGCGGGCGCTCGACATCCTCACCTCGGAGTGGGGTTTCGGCTGGTCGCCGACGCGCATCACCCTCTCCACGGCAGGCGTCGTGCCCGAGCTGCGGCGCCTGCTCGACGAAACAAAAGTCCACCTGGCCGTCAGCCTGCACAACCCGTTCCGCGAGGAGCGGGCGGCCATCATGCCCGTAGAACGGGCATGGCCAATCGCGGAGGTGGCGGCAATCCTGCGTCAATACGACTTCACGCACCAGCGCCGGGTGTCGTTCGAATACATCGTGATGAGCGGGCTGAACGACTCGCCGCGGCACATCCGCGAGTTGTGCCGCCTGCTGGACGGCATCAAATGCCGCATCAACCTGATTCGCTTCCACAAAATTCCCGGATCGCCCTACTTCTCGCCCGACGACGAGGCGATGGTGCGATTCCGCGACACGCTGACGGCCAAGGGCATACAGACCACAATCCGCGCCTCGCGCGGCGAGGACATACAGGCCGCATGCGGCCTGTTGAGCACCTCGGCGACCGACGCCGGGCAATAGCGCACGGTTCTTGCACGTTATCCGGGAAACGAACTCGTATGAAAAAACTGCTTTTCATCCTGATGCTGGCGCTCGGAGCGGGCGCGGCACAGGCACAGGTAAAATTCGAAACCAAATCGACGGACGCCGTACGGGAAATGGCAATCAAAACGGGAAAACTGGTCTTTATCGACCTCTACGCCTCGTGGTGCCCGCCCTGCCGGATGATGGAGCGCGAGGTGTTCTCGCGCAAGGACGTCGGGGATTTCATGGCACAGCGTTTCGTGGCCGCCAAATACGATGTGGACAAACCCACGGGCAAGGAGCTGATGAAACGCTACGGCAGCGGGGCGATTCCGCTCTACCTGGTCTTCGACACCCAGGGCGAGCTGCTGGGCCGCATCCAGGGAGCCGCGGCGCCCGAGGAATTCATGCAGAACCTCCAGACCATCCTCGACCGCCGGAAAACGGAACAGTAACAATCAGCAACCCTGCGCCCGGGCTGCCGGTTTCGCCGCCAGCCGGTGCAGGAACAGCAGATTCACCGCAGCGGCGGCACACCCCGCCGCACCGCAAAGCAAGAACTCCCGGAGCGTAAAGAGCCGGGAGTCTATCAGCAGGCAGAGCCCCCAGCCCCAGTAAAGCAGATATACCGGCGAAGTCGCCCCGGCCGGAACGCAGCGCCGGGCGGCAATCCATTGGGCGATATGCACAAACAGGTGCACCCCGAAAGCGAGAAACAGGGCCAGCCACGGATAAAATCCGCCTGCAAAGCGGGCATAAAGGGTAACGGCCAGCAGCAGCGCCAGCTCCTCGGCGGCCATAGCCGCGAATTTCAGCGGGGAAACCGCGTCGAAACGGGGCAGCAGGCGGCGGGAGAGGCGCGGAAAACGCTGTGCGAGGAACTCCCGGTTGCGGCGCAGCCACGACGGCAGCAACAACGCCTCCTCGGCGTCGTGCAGGACGAACATCGCGGGCAGCGACCACAGCAGCAGGCCGGGAAGGGATGCATCGGCCGCCATGCCGCTATTTTTTGGGGGTGTAGACCACTTTCTTGGTTTCGAAGAACTCCTCTTCGAAAAAGCGCGGAATGTCGTAGACGTACCACTTTTTGCCGGTCAGGGCCAACTCCTCGGCCAAATCGCCGCCCTTGAGGTAGAGGATGCCGTTCGGCAGGGAACCGCGCTGGCCCCGTTCAATCCGGTTCCAGACCCAGCCCACGAACTCGGGCATGGCCGTTACGGCGCGTGAAACGACGTAATCGTAACGCTCCGCAAGCGTCTCGACGCGCACACAGCGCGGACAGAGGTTTTGAAGCCCCAGTGCGGAGGCGACGCCCTCCACAACGGTGATTTTCTTGCGGATGGAGTCGGCGGCGGTAAACTGCGCCCCGGGAAAGAGAATCGCCAGCGGCACGGAGGGGAATCCGCCGCCGCACCCCACGTCGAGCACGCGGGCGCCGTCATCGAACGTACAGACTTTGGCCACCGAAAGCGAATGCAGGACGTGGCGCAGGTAAAGCTGCTCGAAATCCTTGCGCGAGATGACGTTGATTTTCGCGTTCCAGTCGGCATAAAGGCCGTAAAGGGCCGCAAACTGCCGCCGCTGCGTGTCGGTCAGGCCGGGGAAATATTTGTCGATAAGTTCCATCGGGTTATTCGGGAATCAGTTTTTCTCGCCCTCGGCAATCATGCGACACATCTGCTCGCGGGCACGGTGTATCTGCGTTTTCACGGTGCCCAGCGGCAGCGCGAGCTTGGCGGCGATCTCCTCGTAGGAGTACTCGTCGAAGAAGCGCATGACGATCAGCGTCCGGTAGCGCGGGGCGAGGCGTTCGAGGTAATGCTCGATCTGCGTCCGCTGCTGGAGGCTGATGACGCTCTCCTCGGGAGTCGGGGCCGTGGAGGCCGGCGCCGAAAAACGCTCGTCGATGGACAGGTCGTCCTGACGGCGCCGCACGAAGTCGATGAACGTATTGCGGGCGATGGTATAGACCCACTGCCCGAACGTATAGTCGGTGCTGTAACGGTGCAGGTTGATATAGACCTTGATAAAGGTTTCCTGCAGCAGGTCGTCGGCATCGCTGACGCCCCCCAACCGCTGCACGAACAGGCGGTGAATCGCATCGCGGTAGCGGTTGAACAGGTATTCGAAAGCCGTATCGTCCCCTTCGAGCACGAGTGCCACCAAACGCCGGTCCTCGGCGACGATATAGTCGGCTATCTCCATACGCGGTCGTCACGGCGCACCAGCAGGATGCAGAGCGCAAGGGCCCACAGCGGGCTCAACAGGTCGTAGATAAAGTAGCAACCCGCGATGCCGCGCTCGCCCAGCCGCCGGGCCAGGCGCCGCACCTGAACCGCCACCAGCACATAGCGCACCAGCAGCAGCGCGAGGGCCGCGAGTTTGTATTCGAACGGCATCACCGCCAGGGCGCACAGGACCGTGGCGAAGAAGAGCGCGCGCGACCCCAGTTCCCACTGGATGAAATTTTTGACCGCCTGCGGGTAGAAGCGGAACGCCGAGCCGAAATAGCGCAGCTGGCCCATCCACCAGCCCATGCCGCCCCACGTCTTTTCGCGCAGCGTGGCACGCGGCGAAAGGATGACGCTCACGTTGTCGCGCGTCATGACTTTCTGCATGAAGAGGTCGTCCTCGCCGATGTTCATGTTGAGGTGGCTGAAACCGTTGGCACCGAAATAGAGGCGTTTGGTAAAGCCGAAGTTGTGGAGCGTGCCCCGGTAGGGACGGCGCTGCACGGCACGGGCGATCCAGTCGGCGGAGTGCATCATGCGCCACGTGCGCATCATGTAGTTCGAAAATCCTTTTTTGCGCTCCACGCCGCAGTAGCCCACAACAATCTCGCCCCGCGTAAAGCCCTTGGCCATCAGCGCCAGCCAGCGGTCGGTCTGCGGGCAGGCGTCGGTCGAGGTGAAGACCATGCACTCGTAATGCGCCGACTTGATGCCCACGTTGAGCGCCATCTTGCGCGAGATGGGAAAGCGCGGGTCGAGGTGTATCTTGGTGGTCACGATTTGCGGGAACGACTGCTTCAGGCGCACGAGGTCTTCGTAAAAATCGGTGTCGTGGCCCACGTAGACGATCACCACCTCGAAATCGGGGTAGTTCTGGGCCAGAATCAGCGGCAGCCGCTCCTCGATGAACGAATAGTCCTCCGAGAAGAGCGGCACGACGACCGACACCTGCGGGTCGGTCTCGAGCACGGCGGCGCGGCGGTTGTTCTTGTAGCCGGGAATGCGGCCGTAAACGAAAATATAGTAGTACAGCTGCACGCCGAACAGGACGAGCATCGCTCCCGCGAGGGCGATGCCTTCCCAACCGTAGCACGTCAGAAATGTATCGAAAAATTGCATACAGGCGAAATATCTGCAAAGGTACAAAACAATTCAGAATTCAGAATTCCCAAATCAGAATTATTTTACGTACTTTTGCCGAATATATGAGCATGAAGTTTACATTACAGCATAAAGATCCGGCAAGCAAAGCCCGGGCGGGCGAACTGGCGACCGACCACGGCGTCATCCGCACCCCGATCTTCATGCCCGTAGGCACGGCCGCGACGGTCAAGGGCATCTTCCACCGCGACGTACTGAACGAGGCGAAGGCGCAGATTATCCTGGCGAACACCTACCACCTCTACATGCGCCCCGGCATGGAGATTATCGAAAAGGCCGGGGGCGTGCACCGCTTCTCGACCTGGGAGGGGCCGATGCTCACCGACAGCGGCGGATTCCAGGTCTTCTCGCTCGCGGCATGCCGCAAACTCAAGGAGGAGGGGTGCCATTTCCGTTCGCACATCGACGGTTCGAAGCACCTTTTCACGCCCGAAAGCGTAATTGACACCGAGCGCACGATCGGCGCCGACATCATGATGGCTTTCGACGAGTGCCCCCCGGGCGACGCCCCGCGCGAATACGCCGCCAAATCGCTGGCGCTGACCGAACGGTGGCTCGGGCGCTGTTTCGACCGCTACCACCAGACCCGGCCCAAATACGGGCACTACCAGGCGCTGTTCCCGATCGTGCAGGGGTGCACCTACCCCGATTTGCGGGCGCACGCGGCGGAAAACGTAAAGCAGTACGATGCGGACGGTTACGCCATCGGCGGACTCGCCGTCGGGGAGCCGACCGAAGTGATGTACGAAATGATCGAAGTGGTCAACGCCATACTGCCCGAAGACCGTCCCCGTTATTTAATGGGCGTCGGCACGCCGGTGAACATCCTCGAGGCAATCGAGCGCGGGGTCGACATGTTCGACTGCGTGATGCCGACGCGCAACGGGCGCAACGGGCAGCTCTTCACGGCCCAAGGGGTGATCAACATCCGCAACAAGAAGTGGGAGGACGACTTCTCGCCGATCGACCCGGAGGGGACGGCATTCGTCGACACGCTGTACACGAAAGCCTACCTGCACCACCTGGTGACATGCGGCGAAATGCTGGCGGCACAAATCGCCTCGCTGCACAACATCGCCTTCTACCTGCGGCTGGTCACAATGGCGCGCGAACATATCGCCGCCGGGGATTTCAAACCGTGGAAAGAGGCGGCGGTGCAAAAACTGACGCGAAGACTTTAAACGAAGCATGAAACTACGATTTCCGGGGTTTAAGATTTTAGACCGCTACATACTGGGGAAATTCCTCGCGACCTACTTCTTCGCCATCGCGATGATTATCATCGTCGTGGTGCTGTTCGACTACGTGGAGAAAATCGACGACTTCACGGAGCTGCACGCCCCGCTCAAGGATGTCATCTTCGACTACTACCTCAACTTCATCCCGTTCTTCATCAACCAGTTCAGCGGCCTGTTCACGTTCATCGCCTGCATCTTCTTCACCTCGAAGATGGCCTACCAGACCGAAATCGTCGCCATGCTCTCGGGCGGCATGTCGTTCCGCCGCCTGATGTGGCCCTACTTCCTCGGCGCGCTGATTATCGGCAGCCTCTCGCTGACGCTCAACCTCTGGCTCATACCGCGCTCGCAGCGCCACATCGTCAACTTCGAATCGCAGTACATCAAGCGCAAGCAGAACAACAAGTTCAGCCGCCACATCTACCGGCAGATAGAACCCGGCACGTTCGCCTACATACGCGGCTACAACGACGCGGCGCAGCAGGCGTCGTTCCTCGCGCTGGAACACTACTACAGCGGCACGATGACCCGCTCGCTCGAGGCCTCGGACGTGAAGTTCAACCCCGAAACCAAACGCTGGACGGCGCCGCGCTACACCAAGCGCGAATTCGACTCGCTGGGCGTCGAGAAATTCGAGCAGTTCCGCAACCTCGACACGCTGATCAACCTCGAAGTCGCCGAACTGGGCGAAATCAACGACCTGATCCAGACGATGAACATCTCGGAACTGAACGAATTCCTGGATCAGCAGCGGGCCAAGGGCTCCGACTCGATCAACATCATCGAGGTCGAGAAGCACGCCCGCTTCGCCTACCCGCTGTCGACGTTCATCCTGACGCTGATCGGCGTGTCGCTCTCCTCGCGCAAGGTGCGCGGGGGAACGGGACTCCACATCGGCATCGGAACGGGACTCTGTTTCTCGTACATCCTCTTCAACCGCTTCTTCGAGGAGTTCGCCAAGAGCGGCACCCTGCCGCCGGGACTGGCGGTCTGGCTGCCCAACATCATCTACCTGTTCATCGCCGTCTACCTTTACCGAAAAGCCCCCAAATAGCATGCAGCGTATCGACGACATAGCCGACAAGGTACGCCGGGCGGAGCGTATCGACGACACCGAAGCGGAACTGCTCTGGCGCGGGGCCCCGCTCTGGCTGCTGGGCGAGTTGGCGATTGCGGCCAAACGGCGCGTGAGCGGCGACAAAGTTTACTACAACCGCAACTTCCACATCGAGCCGACGAACCGGTGCGTGTTCAACTGCCGTTTCTGCTCCTACCGCCGGCCGGCCGGCAGCCCCGAGGCCTGGGACTACACGATGGACCAAATCGAAGAAATCGTCCGCGGGAAACAGGGCAGGGGAATCACCGAAGTGCATATCGTCGGCGGCGTGCATCCCGAACACGGGCTGGAGTACTACACCGACATGATACGCCGCGTCAAGGCGCTGCTGCCCGAAGCGGCAATCAAGGCGTTCACGGCAATCGAACTCTCGTACATGATTCGCAAGGCGGGATTATCCGTCGAGGCGGGACTGCGGCAGCTCAAGCAGGCCGGCATGGACGCCATACCGGGCGGGGGTGCGGAGATATTCGACGACCAGGTGCGCCGCCGCATCTGCCCCGACAAGGGTTCGACGACCGAATGGTTCGAAGTGCACGAAACGGCCCACCGGCTCGGCATCCCGACCAACGCCACGATTCTTTACGGCCACGTGGAGGAGCTCCGCCACCGCATCGACCACCTGCGCCGGCTGCGGGAACTGCAGGACGCCACGGGAGGATTCAACGCCTTCATCCCGCTCAAATACCGCAATTTCGGCAACCCGATGTCGGAAATCGGCGAAGTGTCGGTAATCGAAGACCTGCGGATGCTGGCCATGAGCCGCATCTACCTGGACAACATTCCCCACATCAAGGCCTACTGGGTGATGTACGGCAAGGCGACGACCGAGCTGGCGCTGGCATTCGGCGCCGACGACATCGACGGCACGATCGACGACACGACGAAAATCTACTCGATGGCCGGGGCCGACGACCGCCGCCCGACGATGTCGGTCGACGAAATTCACCGCATCGTGCGGGCCGCAGGCTGCCGCGCCGTGGAACGCGACACCTTTTACAACGAACTATAACCTTACCCTGCAATGGAGAAACTGGCATATTACTGGAAACGGCTCCGGGAGAACCGGCTGGCTTACAACCTCGTACTGATCGGGGCGATCATCCTGGCGATGGCCGTCACGGCGCATATCGTCATGCAGGTCGGCACGCGCCACGGCGCCCGCCGCACGGTACCCGACTTCTCGGGCATAAAGCTCGACGAGGCGCAGCGCACGGCACGCAAGTACGACCTCAAGCTGCATATCAACGACTCGCTGTTCGTACCGGCCTACGAGGGCGGCATCGTCCTCGACCAGCTGCCCGAAGGCGGCGTGGAGGTCAAACCCGGACGCACGGTATACATCACGATCAACTCGTTCCGGCAGAAAATGGTGCCCGTACCCTATGTGGCGGGACGCTCGCTGCGGCAAGCCAAGAACATGCTCGAAATCGCCGGACTGGAAATCGACGAGCTGATTTTCCGCGCCGACATGGCGACCAACTACGTACTGGACGAGTACTGCGACGGCCGTCCCGTAACCCCGAGGAGTAAAATCGAGGCCGAAATGGGCTCGGGCGTGACGCTCTATGTAGGCGTCGAGGGCGGCTACGGCACCACGGTCATCCCGCGGCTGGTGGGGTTCCCGCTCAAGGAGGCCAAGGGCCGCCTGTGGGAGTTGGGGCTCAACATCGGCAAAATCGACTTCGACGAGGGAATAAACCTGCTCAACCAGCGCGACGCCCGCATCTACGTCCAGAGCCCCACGGCCGAACGGAGTGCGGCGCTGGGCTCGCGCGTGGATCTCAAACTGACGCTCGACACGAAGAAACTCGACAAGCACCGCGCCGTGGCTGAAAAGCAGGCGCGCGAAGCCGCCGAAGAGCGGCTGCGCCTCGAGCGCGAACGCGCCGATTCGCTGGCACAGGCCGAGTTCGAACAGGCGGCGGCCGGGGAGCAGCAGCCCCAAACGCAGGCGGCGACGCAGACCGATAACGACGGATTTTTCGACTGATGACCGACGAACGCTACATAGAGGAGGATCCCGAACTCGACGGGGAACAGGCGGCCGAAGAGGACGGCGAGGGCGCAGGCCTTTACGAGCATTTCGCGGTCGTGGCCGACAAGGGCCAGGCCCCGCTGCGGCTGGACAAGTTCCTGACCGTACGCATGGAGAAATGCTCCCGCAACCGGATTCAGGCGGCGGCCGACAGCGGCAACATCCTCGTGAACGGCAAGGCCGCCAAGTCGAGCTACAAGGTCAAACCGCTGGACCGCATCCAAATCGTGATGCCCTACCCGCGGCGCGAGGTGGAGATCATCCCCGAGAACATCCCGCTCGACATCCCCTACGAGGACGACGACCTGCTGATCGTCAACAAACCGGCGGGACTGGTCGTACACCCCGGGCACGGGAATTACAGCGGCACGCTCGTGAACGCCCTCACCTACCATTTGCAGAACCTGCCCCTGTTCCAGGAGGGCGACATGCGCGCCGGACTGGTGCACCGCATCGATAAGAACACCTCGGGACTGCTCGTGGTGGCCAAAAACGAACAGGCCCACGCCAAACTCGCCAAGCAGTTCTTCGACCACACGATCCAGCGGCGCTACGTGGCGCTCGTCTGGGGCAACTTCGACCAGGACGAGGGAACCGTCACGGGCAACATCGGCCGCAGCCCCCGCGACCGGCAGAAGATGTTCGTCTTCGAAGACGGCTCGGACGGCAAGCACGCCGTGACCCACTGGCGGGTGCTGAAGCGCTACGGCTACGTGACGCTCATCGAATGCCGCCTCGAAACGGGTCGTACGCACCAGATTCGCGTCCACATGGCGTGGCAGGGGCACCCGCTCTTCAACGACGAGCGCTACGGCGGCGACCGAATCCTCAAGGGCACGACGTTCTCGAAATACAGGCAGTTCATCGAGAACTGTTTCGCCGTACTGCCGCGCCATGCGCTCCACGCCCGCTCGCTGGGATTCGTACACCCGACGACCCGTGAAACGGTCTACTTCGAAAGCGAGCTGCCCGGCGATTTCCGCGCCGTGCTCGACAAGTGGGAAACCTACGCCGCAGCGTCGACGGAGCCGGACGAAGCGTAGAAGCCGCCGCAATAACGGCAGCCCCGCACCGATCGAATTTCCGACGCAGGCAGCAGGCCCGCAGACAAAACAAACAGCCGGCGCGACAATACGCCGGAATTAAAAATAGAACAATACGCCTTGTTTCTTCCGACCACGATAAAGGAGGTCCGCGCACGCGGATGGGAACAGTTGGACGTCATCCTCTTCACGGGCGACGCCTACATCGACCATCCGGCATTCGGCGCGGCGGTAATCGGCCGCCTGCTGGAGGCCGAGGGCTACCGCGTGGCCGTCGTGCCCCAGCCCAACTGGCGGGATGATCTGCGCGACTTCACCAAGCTCGGCGCGCCGCGCCTCTTCTTCGGCATTTCGGCCGGGTCGATGGATTCGATGGTCAACCACTACACGGCCAACCTGCGCCTGCGAAGCAACGACGCCTACACGCCCGGCGGCAAGGCGGGGTTCCGCCCCGACTATGCCGTGACGACCTATACGCAGATACTCAAGCGGCTGTTCCCGCACGTCCCGGTGGTAATCGGGGGAATCGAAGCCTCGCTGCGGAGGCTGACGCACTACGACTACTGGAGCGACTCGCTGAAACCCTCCGTCCTGGCCGAATCGGGCGCCGACCTGTTGATATACGGCATGGGCGAGCGGGTCGTGCAGCAGGTAGCCCGGGCCATGCGCAACGGATACAACGCCAAACTGCTGCGCAAACTGCGGCAGGTGGCATTCATGGCCGACGGGGCGTATGTCGACCGCCTCGACCCGGCGCACACCATCCGCCTGCACGCGTACGAAGAGTGCGTGCGCGACAAGCGGGCTTTCGGGGAGAACTTCACCGTCATCGAAACCCAGAGCAACCTGATGGATCCCACGGCGACGCTCATCGAGGCCGTCGGCGACCGTTATGCGGTGGTCACGCCGCCCAACGCGACGCTCACGACCGAGGAGCTCGACCACTCATTCGACCTGCCCTACGAACGGGCCCCGCACCCGCGCTACGAGGGCAAGGGCGAGATTCCGGCGTGGGAGATGATCAAACACTCGGTAAACATCCACCGCGGCTGTTTCGGCGGCTGCGCCTTCTGCACCATATCGGCCCACCAGGGCAAGTTCATCAATTCGCGCAGCGAACAATCGATTCTCGGGGAGGTACGGCGAATCGCCGCGATGCCCGGCTTCAAGGGTTACCTTTCGGACGTGGGGGCGCCTTCGGCCAACATGTACCGCATGGGCGGCCGCGACAGGGAGCTGTGCCGCAAATGCCGACGCCCCTCGTGCCTGCATCCGAAGATGTGCCCAAACCTGGACAACGACCACCGCCCGCTGCTGGCGCTCTATGAAAAAATCCGGGCCGTAAAAGGCATCCGGAAAGCATTCGTCGGAAGCGGCATCCGCTACGACCTTTTCGACGACAGTCCCTATCTTACCACGGTGGTGAAACACCACACCTCGGGCCGCCTGAAAGTCGCGCCCGAACACACGGAAGAGGCCGTACTGAAGCTGATGCGCAAACCGCCGTTCGCGCTTTTCGAACAGCTCAACGCCGACTTCCAGCGCATCTGCCGCAGCGAGGGGCTGCCTTACCAGCTGATTCCCTACTTCATCTCGTCGCATCCGGGCTGCACCGAACACGATATGCGCTCGCTGTCGGAAAAAGTGCTCGGGAAACTCCATTTCAACCTCGAACAGGTGCAGGATCTCACCCCCACGCCGATGACCCTCTCGTCGGTGATGTTCTACACCGGGGAGAATCCCTATACGCACGAAAAGGTCTACGTCGCCCGCTCGCAGGAGGAGAAGCGCAGGCAGAAATCCTACTTCTTCGGGCCGCGCCCGACAGGCCGGCCGGGGATGCCGGCGGGGAAAAACCACCCGGCAAAGGGCGGCCGGCACGCGACCGGCCCGGTGAAGGGAAGGCCGGCGAAAGACGGCCCGGCAAAGGGCGGCCAGACGACCGGAGCCGCGAAAAACGGCCCGGAGAAAGGGCATCAGACCACCCGCCCGACACCGGGAATACGCCGCAAAAGATAGGCGGCGCCGTACGCAACGGAGGTTCCGGCCTGGGCGATGGAACGAAACTTGCCCGCGCCTCCGCCCACCGGCACCCGGTCAAAGGGCATCTGCAATCACGGCACGTCGAAAATACGAACGATACAGGCGGCATACGACTGTGCCGCAAGCCACCGCAGGCCACGGTATGACAAAACCCCGGTACGCACGTACCGGGGCAGAATTCGACAGGAGGTATCGGAACAGAGGCCGGCGTAACAGCATCCGAGAAGTCCAGGGACAGGCCCGTCAGGCCCACATCGGCTTCAGCACGCCGAACAGCACGAGGGCGATAACGAGCGTAACGACGATATTGAACGCCTGCGCCGCAAGGAAGGCCCACAGGGCGTTGCGGTTCTCTTTCGAAATAATATCCTTGAGGCGGGTGTCGAGGCCCACGCAGACGAAAGCCAGCGAGAAAAAGACCGTCGAGAACATTTTGGCGACGCCCGTTTCGGCGAGTTTCCCCTTGGCATCGGGCTCGAAAAAGCCGCTGCCCTGCAGGATGCTGAATACGAGCGAGGCGACGACGAACCCGATGATGAATTTCGGGAACTTCTCCCAGACGATGCCCAGCGACGGGGCCTGCCCGCCCTTTTCGCCGCGGCGGGTCGAGAGGTAGAGCGCGATGAAAAACGCCACCACGCCGATCAGCACGTTCTGCGCGGCCTTGATGATGACGGCATGCTGGTTGGCGACCTCGCCGACAATCGTACTCGACGCGGCGACGCCCGAGGTGGTGTCGATCGTGCCGCCAATCCACGCCCCGGCGACCTCCTGCACGACATGCGGGTCGTCGAAAATCAGGGGCAGAACCGTATTTGCGAGCCACGGCATGAGGTAAATCATCGGCACGACGACAATCAGCACCAGCGAAACGATGTAGGAGAGTTTCCGGTCGTCGCCGCCCGCCACGCGCGCCGCGGTGATGCAGGCCGAAACGCCGCAAATCGAAACGCCGCTCGAGAGAATCATCGCCGTGCGTTCGTCCACTTTCATGCGGCGGGCAAACCAATAGGCGAAGAACCACACGACGGCGACCACCAGGCAGGCCTGCACCAGGCCGAAGACGCCGGACTTCATCACGTCGCTGAAAAGAATCGTGGCACCGAGGCACACGACGCCGATTTTGATGTAGAATTCGCCCTGAACGGCCGGTTTGAGCCACTCCGGAACCCGCCACACGTTGCGAATCAGCAAGCCGAAAAGCACCGAGAAGAAGACCGACTCGAAGCCGTAATAGGACACGGCCGGAATCTTGGCCACAATCTGCGCCAGCAGCGAAACGGCGAACACCACCACGAGCGAGGGCAGCAGCCCCCGGGTCGGACGCCGGAGCAGCAGGCATCCGGCGTAGAGCACAACCAGCACGATGGCGAAAAGATAAGCGATATTGCTCCACGCGGCACCGCCGAGCAGCGTCGCGGGAACTTTGGGAAGCCCGGCGGGCACGATTGCCGCAAGGGCCAGCAGGGGGATGCTCACCCAGACGACCACCCAGTCTTCGACGCGGAACTGTTCCATCCGTTTTTTCATAAATTTCCGATTTTTTTACAGGTTAAAATATGCCGGAGAGCATCAGCGCGACCACATTGCGGCCGGAAACGCCGCGCGCCGCGAAATCCTCATAGGTATAGTCCAGCTGGCAGCGCAGGTATTTCACGGGCTGCCACGTGAGTGCCGCCGTGTAGTTGGTCTGGCGGCTCGCGCTGCGGGCGCTGTTCTCGAGCAGCGTATCGTAGCGCACGCTCGGCAGCAGCTTTTCGGTCACACGCCAGCCGGCCACGGCGTACCAGCCCTCGCTGTCGACCGTGCCCGTGGTGCCGCAGATATATTCGGCGCGCACCACGGCGCGGCCGTAGTCGTAACAGGCGCCGGCGCCGTAGCGCACCCGTTTCAGGTATTCGGCACCGTATTCGCCCCAGTAGTACGACCCGGCGAACTGCAGCCCGGCAACGGGTTTGAGCACCAGGCGCGCCACGATGTCCTTGCTTTTGTTCTTGTCTTTCGTATTGAGCCCCTCGCCGTTGAAAACGCCGAAGTTATAATTCACAATGCTGTATCCGTCACGTTTGAAGAATCCGCCGAAAGCCTGCACACCCATGTCGCGGCCCGTGGCCGAAAGTCCGCACAGGTCGCTGAACCCCATCAGTTTGCGCAGCGAAAGCGGATATTCGACAAACTCGTAGCGGAGCGGCACGTAATCGGTATTCTCAATCGAGAAGGGAAGCTTGTACTCGCCCAGCTGGAAGTTCAGTTGGTCGAACGGGCGGTAACACAGGTAGGCGTCGACGATTTTGGGCGAAGCGAACTCCACCTGGACACGGTAATCGAGCTTCGGGGCGATATTGCCGGCCAGGTTCAGGCGCACGCGCTTGATGAAAAAGGTCGACGAAACATCGCTCCACTCGTAGCCGGTCTGCACGTAACCGGATATTTTCGGCAGGGCGGCAAGCACCTTGTCCCACGCGGAGGTTTTGGCCTTGAGCGTCGCCACCTCGGCAGACAGCTCCTCGACGGACGGCGCGGCAGGCTGCGCACCGGGTTGCTGCGCAAAGGCACGGCCGGACACACCGAGCAGCAGCAGGACAGAAAAAACAATCTTCATAAGCAGGGTCATTCGGATGTGCAAAGGTCGCAACTTCCCAACAACCCGTCAATACGTGAAAATACCTAAAAAAGCCGGGCGGGCCGCACAAAAAGGCCGGGACACCTTGCAGTACGTCCCGGCCCCGGCCGCTTACGGCATGAACTTTTTACGGTAAAAACTTATTTACAACTTGTTAGCGAGATCCTTGACCAGCTCGCCGTCAAACAGGTGGAGCACCCGGTGGGCGTAGGTCGAATCGTGCTGCGAGTGGGTCACCATGATGACGGTCGTGCCCTCGCGGTTCAGTTCCGACAGCAGTTCCATCACTTCGCGGCCGTTTTTCGAATCGAGGTTACCCGTAGGTTCGTCGGCCAGAATCAGCTTGGGGTTCGACACGACGGCGCGGGCGATGGCGACGCGCTGCTGCTGGCCGCCCGAAAGCTGCTGGGGGAAGTGCTCGGAGCGGTGCGAGATGTTCATGCGGCTCAAAATCTCGTTGACGCGGCGTTTGCGTTCCGAAGCCTTGACACGCATGTAAATGAGGGGCAGCTCGACGTTCTCGAAGACATTCAGCTCGTCGATCAGGTTGAACGACTGGAACACGAAACCGATATTGCCCTTGCGGAACTTCGTGCGGTCTTTCTCCCGGAACCCGGCGACTTCGTGGTCGAGCAGCGTATAGCTGCCTGAAGTCGGGTTGTCCAGCAGGCCGAGGATGTTCAACAGCGTCGATTTGCCGCAGCCCGAAGGGCCCATGACGGCGACGAACTCGCCCTCCTTAACTTCGAACGACACACCGTTCAGCGCGATGGTTTCGATCTCTTCGGTACGGAAAACCTTCTTGAGGTTCTCAACTTTCAGCATTGACATAGTTTTTCGAATTTGATTGGTTAATATTGTTTTATGCGTTTATCAATCGTTCTTAACGGCTTTGGCGGGGTCTTCGGAAGCCGCACGGCGGACACGGTACAACAACGTCAGGAGGCTTACCACCGCCACCAGTGCCCCGCCTGCAGCGAAAATCCACCACGAAAGCGGCGCACGCTGCACGAAACTCTCGGTATAGCGGCCGACAATCCACCAGGACACGGGTACGGCGACGGCAAACGCCCCGCAGAACATCAGGCAATACCTGCGCAGCAGCAACAGGAGCAGTTCCCGCAACGTCGCCCCGCAGACTTTACGGATGGCAATCTCTCGCCGACGCTGCTGCAGGTCGAAAAGTGCCTGTCCGTAGAGCCCCAGTACCGAGATGAATACTGCGACGAGCGCAAAAGCCGTGTAAATGCGCGCCATGCGGCGATTCTCGGCATACCGTTCGGCAATCCGCGCCTCCATGTCGGTGACTTCGAGCTGCACGCCCTCCTGTTTATAGAGGTTCGAAAGCAGGGAGGTCACCTCGTCGCGCTGACCGGGACGGTAACGCACTGCGAGCTCGCTCGTCCGGTTCATTTCGGGCCAGTCGGCCATCAGCACGACGGGGAGGTCGTTCTGCGTAGGATCGCCCACGCGGATGTCATCGATAACGCCCACCACTTCGTACACACTGCTGCCGGTGCGGTTGCCGTTCTCGTCGGTACGTGTCCACAGGAAAAAGGGAATTTCGACCACCGCCTGCGAAATATCGCCGATGCCCAGCCTGCGGCGCACAGTTTCGGTAAGAATCAGTTTATTGTCGTAAGCGCCCTCGTCAGGACGGAAAAAGCGGCCTTCGCGCAGCCGGAAATCGTAAAGACCCTCCATCCCGGCCGTGGCGGAGGCAACCATTACCCGTACGGCCTCCCCGACTCCCTGCAGCCGGATATCCATTTCGAAAGACTCCCGGAGCATCCCGAACGTCCAGGCCGCGACCGCCGGAGTCGATTCCATACTTTGTGCTACACGCTGGTAAAGCGCCCCGGAACGCTGCCGGAGGCTGTCCGAACCATTGAGCAAATCCATCGCATAAAACCAGGTGCCCATGTAGCCCGTGGGCAGTTTCTCGATGGGAGAGGCCAGCAGAATGTCTTTCGTATTATAGCCTGTGTCGTAGTTGAGCAGAAAATGCACCTGGCGCACGAAATAGATGGAAACGACGATAAAGACGATCGAAACGAAATATTGCAGCTCTACGAACACATAACGGCCCCACGACCGGCCTCCGGCCGTACCGATGCGCCGGATGGCGTCGACAGGCGTCGCCCAGCGGTAACGCAGCCACGGCACCAGGGCGGCCAGCGGCGGAATCACCAGCAGCATAACGGCCATCAGCGCCAGGTCGAAACCCCAGAGATGGGGCGTTTCCATGCCGAACCACCGCAGGGTGAGCGGACGAACATACTCGACCAGCAGGAAAGCCGCGGCGACGGCAAACGCAAAAAGACAGAAACATTCGGCGGCGAATTGGGCATAGATGTCCCCGGCCGTGGCACCGTATGCTTTTTTGAGCCCCAGTTCCCGGCTGCGGCGGCGCAGCAGCACCGAATAGATATTGGCAAAGTTGAAAAATCCGATCACCAGTACGATTCCGGCCGCGACAAGCAGTATCCACAAATGCGTCGGAGTTCCGGAGTTTATGCAGGCGAAGCGTTTGCCTACCTGCGCAAAGTAAAGCTCCGGGAGGGGAATCAGGCTGTGATGCAGCGTCATATCGGACGAAACGGGCATGTCGTAGTCGAGTTTGGCAGCGAGCGACGCGGCCTGCTCCGGGGTCGGGATACAGAGGAACTCACAACCGGCACTGCCGCGCCCGCCCTCGTTTTTCCAACCGCGGTAACTCACCGCCACGTCGAATGCGATGGAGCTCTGCTGCACGGGTTTGCGGACAATGCCGCAGACGGTGTAGATTTTCCCCTCGAATTCGACCAGCTCGCCCATCGCCTCCCGGTCGCCGAAAAGCCTGCGGGCGAACTCGCTGTCCAGAACGGCGTCGGCCGGACCCGAAAGCATCCGTTGGGGATTACCCGCGACGACCGGGAAGGAAAAGAGGCGGAAAAACATCGAATCGGCACGCAGCACCTCGGCGTTGAACGTCCGACGGCCATCGACGGTCACTTCGTTCGCGGCACGTACCACAGCCGTATGGGCCGCCACCTCGGGCTGAGCGAGAATATCCAGCTGCGCATCCGTCTGAAGCGAGGTTTCGCACAGGCGCGGGTTCATCACATTCTCCCCCGGATAATAGGACAGCGCATAAAGCTGCCGGGCCCGGACATGGAACCGGTCGGCCGTCATTTCGCGGTGGACATACATGGCCAGCAACATGACGCAGGCGAACGAGAGCCCCAGTCCGGCGACGTTCAGCAGCGTGTACAATCCGAACGAACGGACATAGATCCAGGCCTGGCCACAGGTATTTTTGATGGAATCAATCATTGTTTTCGGGTTATTCGGATTTTACGGATTCGGCGGGATTTTCATTGGCGGCCCGCCACGAGCGTACCGTAACGGTCAGCACCGTAACGGCCAGCACGGCGAACAACGCCAGGGCGAAGACCCACCAGTAGAGCGGCACGGGATAGGCGAATCCGGCAAGCCACTGTTTCACGGCCCAGGCGCTTACGGGCATCGCCAGCACGAAGCAGGCAAGCACCAGCACAACATAGCGGCGGTTGAACATGGCAAGAATCTCGCCCTGCGAGGCTCCCATCACCCGGCGCACGGCGATTTCGCGGCGGCGGTGCTGGGTTTCGAACAGCACCAGCCCGAAGACGCCCATCAGGGCAATCACGACGGCCAGCAGCGCGAAAAGCCCGACGATGGCCGTCAGTTTGCGTTCGCTGTCGTACTCGAGGCCCAGCTCCTCGTCGAAAGCCCGCACGACGATATCGCCCGGCTCCGTGCGGGGATCGACCTCCGCGATGCAGCGGCGGATATGGTCGGTAACAGCCGCGATATCGGCTCCGGGCGTCATCCGCACATAGACCACATGAGGCAGGTGCCAGTAATTCTCCTGCTGGATTTTCTTCGGAAGGAGATAGAAACAGAAGGGCGATACGCCGTATTGCAGGGGTTTGAAGTTGAAGTCGGCGCAGAAACCCACAATCTGCTCGTCGGGCGATATGAAACCGTTGATACGGTCGCCGACCTGCATTTCAAATTCCCGCCGCGCCGCTTCGTTGAAAATCATGGTTCCGAGTTCCTTGTCGACGTCGCTCTCCAGGAAATCGCGTCCGTCGGCAATCGGAATACCCATCACGCGCAGGAAATCAGGCTGTACGACATAGCTCTGGAAAGCGACCTGACGGCCCTTGAACTCCCGGCCCCACCCCATACGCCCGACCGACACCAAACGGCTCGTAGCTCCCGTCACATCCTTTACATGAGGATCGGACAGAAGTTTCTGACGAAGGGTGTCATAACTTCCCGCCCCACGTTCGGAAAGCCGCACGGCGAGGAGGTTTTCCTTGTCGAAACCCATGTCGTAGTGCATCATATAGTCGTGTTGCAGGCGGATGAAACCGGTCGCGATAATCAGCCCGACGGAGATGAAGAACTGCACGCCCAGCAGCAGCGTACGCAGCCGGCGGCCGCTGCGGGTTCCGCCGAACGCTCCCTTGACGACCAGTGCCGGGGCGAACGAGGTAATGTACCACGCCGGGTAGAGGCTGGCGGCGAGCGCCATGGCGAAAGCGACGACGGCGACCAGCGCCACGACTTCCAGGTTCTGCGACAAGGCCAGCGGTGCGGAGATATAGCTGGCGAATTCGGTGCCCTGCAAGGCAAAGGAGACGTACCAGGCCGCCAGCAAAGCGATCAGGACGAGCCCGAACGCCTCGAAAACGAAATTGAAGCGCAGCGACGAGGCGGGAGCGCCGAAGACCTTGAACGTATTGACGGTACGGATGCGCACCGGCACCAGCGCGAAGAAAAAGTTGACGAAGTTGATGAACGCCAGCACGATAACCAGCACGGCGATACCCAGCAGGGTATAGGTCGTGACGGCAGACCCCTGCCGGCAGGGCGCCTGTGAATCCGACTCGAAATAGAGGTCAGGCACCGCCGAAAGGCGTATGCCGTAGATGCCCGATTCGTCGTCGTCATCTGCGGCGTTACCGGCCGCCGCCCGTTTCCGGGCGGCCTCGCGCCGCATCTCCTGATCCACTTTCGTCCACTGGCGCGCAAACTCGCCGGAATCGGCACCGGGCCGGAATTTGACGAAATAGTTGAAACTCCACTCCGAAGTGGTATAAAGGTTCGTTTCGCCCAGATTTTTCACGACCTCACACTCCCCCAGCAACGAATTGCCCGGAAAATCCTCGAATACGGCCACCACCTCCATCGCACCGTCGGGCAGGGGTTCGTCGGTATCGACCCATACAAGGCTGCCCACGCCGATGCGCATCCGTTCGGCGGCCTTGCGGGAGACGATGACGCTCTTCGGTTTTCCGAGGTCATGCACGTCGCCCTCGACCGAACGGAAGGCGAAAACGTCGAGGAAAGGCAGCGACACCGAGCCGCTCGAAGCCGTAAATTTATCGTACCCGAATGACGCCTCGTTGCGCGTCCAGCAGGTTCCGGAGCCGAAGCCGCCCCACATGCAGCCCCCGGCTTCGACTCCCGCCGTCGAAGCAATAACACGCTCGGCAACCGGCCGGTTAAGCCACGACGACCATTTTCCGGGCTCGTACCAGTCCTCGTTCTCCACGAGATAAATACGGTCGGCTTCGTGCAGCGAGCGGTTGTAATTCAACTCCCACCAGACCTGCGTCATGATGACATAGAAGGCGGTAAATGCCAGCGTCAGGCCTATGACATTCAGCAGCGACGAGATTTTGTAGCGCCGCAACGTGGTCAGAAAATTACGGAATGCGATCTTCATAACGCACTACTCGGTTTTAATCATGTTAATCGGGTTTTCGTTGGCGATACGCCACGTGCGGACGAGCTGCACGGTGCAGACAATCAGCAAAACCACCACGCCGCAGAGGGCGAAGAGCCACCAACGGAGCGCGATTCGTTCGACGAAGTTGCTGACCAGCAGGTCGGCGCCCCAGCGGCTTACGGCGCCCCCGGCGATGACGGACGGCACGGCGATCCACAGCACGTCGCGCGCCAGCAGGCGCAGCACGTCGGCGGTCGAGGCGCCGTTGACCTTGCGAAGGGCGATCTCCTTGCTGCGGCGGCGCATCTCGTCGCCCAGGTAGCCCACAAGCCCCATCAGGACGATCAGCAGGGTGATACCGCTGACGGTAAAGACAATATTGCGGAAACTGCGGATTTCGGAAAGGGTGTCGCCCAGCAGGTCGTCATATACCGTGAGCGCATGGTTGTTGTCCGAAGGATATTCCTCGATCTTGCGCTGCACGGCGGCCAGCGCCCCGGGCGACATTTCGCGCAGGCGGATCATCAGGTACCACCTGATTTTGATCTCCGGCGTATACCGGGAGAACGAAGTATAATAATTCAGCGGATGCATCACGATCGGGTCGACCTGTCCCGTGGCGATAACCGTACGGAAATCCTTCACGACGCCGACGATGGTATAAAGGCGCGCATCGGCGCTGTCCTCATCGATGATTTGCCGCCCTACGGCTTCCCGGGGCGTCCAGCCGCGCAGGCGGACGTAGGTTTCGTTGACAATGACCTCGAACGGGTTGCTCTGCGGAACGAAATTGCGGCCGGCGGCAATCTGCATGCCCATCGCGGGCATATAGGCTTCGTTGCAGAGCGTATAACGGCACGAAAACAGGAGTTCCTTGCTCTTCTCATCGTAGCAGGGCTGGCCCGAATAGCCCCAGATGGGCACATCCTCGGAAGCGCCCGCTGCCTCGACCTCGGGAAGGGCGGCCACGGCGTCGCAGATGGGGGCCATGCCCGGAAGCGGCGTCTTGAGCCGGGTATAGACAATGCGGTCGTGCACGAATCCGAAGTCGCCGTTGCGGAGTTTGTCGAACTGCAGCACGGCAAGCAGCAGGAGCGTAAGGGTGAACGTACAACTGACAATTTCGACGACGAGCAAAACCTGCTTCCAGCGGCGGCGGTTGTCCGTCGCACCGCGAAACGCCAATGTCACGGGGATCGAGGTGAAAATCCGCGCCGGGACGAGCGCCGCGAGGGCGAATGCGGCGAGGATGACGATCAGCGGCACCCAGATGCGTTTCAGGGCGAAAAGCTCGGCCATCGGCGTACTGGTAATCTCCCGCACCTGATCCTGCAGGGCCCACAGCAGGAAAGCGGCCACGACGACCGAAGCGAGGGTCAGCACGGCGGTTTCGGAGCAGAAGATGCGGAAAATGTCCGAACGCCGGGCGCCGCCGACCTTGAGCATGGCGATGGTCTTCGAGCGGCTGACGAGCGTCGAGATGGAAATCAGCACGTAATTCATCGCCGCAACGAACAGCGTGAGGGCCGCAAGGGCCATCAGCACCCATGAAATCAGTTCGACGGGGGAATCGATGCGCGACGATTGGGCAATGGGGAAGAAATGCCAGGTCATGCCCCACTCTTCCATCATGCCCCGCAGCTCGTGGCGGTCGATGAAAGTGTCCGCCTGCGCCTCGACCTGGCCGATCTGCACGCCTTCGCGCAGTTTGACATAGCTGGAGAACGAGTCGCCGCCGCGCCACGACGTGTTCATCGTCCGGCGGGCGTGCTCGAACGAGCGGAGCATATTGAATTTACCGAGGTGCTGGTTGGGGTCGGGGTCGCGGAAGACGCCCGACACGGTCAGCGAATCGGTGCCTTTGAGCAGCAACAGCTCCCCGACCGGGTCTTTTTTCCCGAAGATGGTGCGGGCGGCCGACTCGGAGAGCATCACCTGGTTCTCCTGCGCAAGGGCCCGGTGCGGATCGCCCTGCAGCACGTCGAAACCCAGCACGTCGAAAAACAGCGTGTCGGCGAGGATACAGTGCATCCGGTACGAATTGTCCCCACGCACCACATCGTCGACACCCGCCCGCCAAAGGCGCGTCGCGGCCTCGATCTGCGGAATTTCCTCGGCCAGCGCCGGGGCGATGGGCGCCTGGAGCGACGAGGAGTAGCCCGTCATCTGGGGCGTGTTGTAATGCACCCACAACTGGAAGATGCGGTCGCCGTCGCGGAAAGTGCGGTCGGAAGTGAGGTTGTAGTTGGCGTAGGAGAAAATCAGCAGGCCGACGGCCAGCCCCAGCGAGAGCGAAACGACGCGGGCGACGGTGCCGCCGCGCAGTTTGCGCAGGTAACGGAGTGCGAACAGGAAGTTCTTCATGACGGTGGCGATTAACTTTTGATGGAATCGACGGGGTTGGAATCGGCGGCACGGCTGCTCTGCCAGAAAACCGCAAGGAAAGCCACCGCTGCCGCAAAAGCACCGGCAACGAGGAAAATCAGGGGCGAGAGCGAGATGCGGACGCTGTAATCCTGCAGCCAGCGCCCGAGCAGGTACCACGCTACGGGCACGGCGATGACAAACGCCGCGCCGACCATCCGCATGAAGCTGCCCACCAGCCGGCCGAGCACCTCGGCACGCGTCGAGCCGAAGACCTTGCGCACGGCGACCTCCTGCTCCTTCTGCTGGATGTAGTAGGTCGACATGGCCACCAGGCCGAGGGCCGAAATCAGAATCGCCACGAGCGTGAAGATGCCGACGATATGCAGGATACGCCGCTGATCGGCGTAGTCGGCCGCAATCTCCTGTTCGAGGTACTGCGCGCCGGAGAAGACGCCGCCGTCGGAAATCCGCTCGAAAACCGATTTCACGGTATTATAGGCTTCCGTCTTGTCCCCCCGCACCTTAATCAGCACGTCCCACGGATAGGTCTGGTAATTGCCGGTTTTGTTCCACCGGTCGTAGTCGCCCACATCGAGCAGCATGGCCGACGTGGGTTCATCCAGGGCCGACCCGACCTGGAAGTCGCGGTAAACACCGGCAATCTCGAAATTCCACGAATAGTCAGGCCCCATCTTGAAATGCGTGGCGTCCTCGCCGATGCCCAGTTCGTGCAGGGCGTACTGGTTCAGCGCCCACCCTTTGTCGGTATGGTTGTCGCGCAAAAGCTCGAGCCCGAAGATGCGGAAGTAAGTCGAATCGCCGACAAAAACCTGGAACGAAACCATCCGGTCGGGACCCCACTGCATCGTATTGTTGTTGCCCCGGCTGTGGGGCGATCCGCAGCCCAGCGCCACGGCCTCGACGCAGGGTTGCTGCAACAGTTCGTTGCGGAACTGCTGAATCTGCCCGTAATCCGAGAAAATTTCCGTCGATACGTCGAGGATGTCTTTCGTTTCGTAGCCCAGCGGCGCCGAAATAAGGTGGCGGATCTGCAGGCCGATGGTCAGCGAAGTGGCAATCAGGACGATGGTAATGACGTTCTGGATGGTGATGAGCACCTTGCTGTAAACCATTTTGGAGCGGCGGCGGAACGTGCCCCGCACGATGTCGACGGGCTTGTAGCGCGAAACCATCATCGCCGGGACAATACCCGCCACGACGCCCAGCGCCGCGATGAACACCACGTAGCAGGCGACGACGACAGGGGTCATGTCGGCCAGAATGTCGATTTTCGACTCGACGAGCTGCGAAGCGTAGGGCTGAACGGCGACGGCGAGGAAAAAGGCGATGATGAGCGAAGTCACGCACATCAGCGTCGACTCGAGAATGAGCTTGAGGACGATTTCGCCGCGCGAGGCGCCCAGCAGCCGGCGGGCGGCCATCTCTTTGGCGCGGAATCCGGTCTGGGCGACCGTCAGGTTGATGTAGTTCATCACGGCGAAGAGCAGAATCACGGCGCCCACGCCGAAGAGAATCATCACGAACGCCCAGCTTCCGTGGTGCAGCGAATAGACATCGTTGAGCCGGGAAAAGTAGAGCTCGCGCAGCGGCGTAAGAGTCACCCCGCTCACCACATTACCCTTATAGGGCCAGTACATCTGCTTGAAATAGGCGAGCATGTCGGGAATTTTGGCCATCAGGTCGGCGCCCGGGTGCACCAGCAGGAACGTCGTGACGGCACCGCAGTTGCTCATGCGTTCGTCGTTGGCCGGATTCAGGTCGCAGAGGCGCTCGGCGCGCATGATGATGTCCGTATTGGGAATCACCGAACGGTCGATATCCCGCACCACGCCGCTCACGACATACGACTTTTCCTCGTCGGGGAAGCGAATCGCCTGCCCCAGCGGATTGAACGTGCCGAAGACCTTGCGGGCGAACGACTCGGAAAGCACCACGTTCTCGCGCGAGGCGAGGGCCTGATCCCGGTCGCCCTCCAGCAGTTCGAAATCGAACATCCGGAAAAAGGTCGTATCGGCGAAGAGTACCGTCGCCGAATATTTCCGCTGTCCGGCTTCGACGGGCTGCGTGGCATCGGTGGACTGTCCCGAAGCGGCGACGGCGCAGGTCGATTCGATTTCGGGGTAGCGGTCGCGCAGGTATTTCTGGAGATAATAGCCGCTGTTCAGGCTCGCTTCGGTTCCGATGGCATAAATACGGCCGGCCTTGGCATGGTAGTCGTCGCACGTGAGCTGCCGAAGCGTATAGTCGGCAATCAGAATCACGAACATCAGCGACACCGAGAGCCCGAAGATGTTGATGAACGCATAAAGCCGGTTGCGCCCCAGGAAGTTGAAAAACGAGCGGAAGTTGAGTTGTCGGAACATATTATTCGGTTTTGACGGATTTAACGGGATTTTCGTTGGCCGTGCGCCACGAACGGACGGTAACGGTGAGCACCGTGACGGAGAGCACAATGGCGAGCGCCGCCAGGAAAACCCACGGATAAAGGGGCACGGCGCTCCGGAAATTGCGGAGCCACTCGCCGACGCCATACCACGACACGGGAACAGCAATGAGGAAACTGGCCAGTACAATCAGGGCGAAGCGGCGGTTGAACATCCGCAAAATCGAACCCGACGTGGCACCGTTGACCTTGCGGATGCCGATTTCCTTGCGGCGGTACTGCGTTTCGAACAGCACCAGTCCGAAGACGCCCATCAGCGAAACGAGGATGGACAGCAGCGAGAAGAGCGAAATCAATGCCCCGGCTTTCAATTCGTTCCGATAGAGCGAATCGACCACCGTATCCATAAATTCGATGTCGTGGTCGAAAGGAGAGATGTCGGCGATGGCGCGGCGAATCCGGCCGGCGGTTTCCGTCATGCCGGCGCCGGCATGTACGCGGATATAACAATACCGCAGCGGCATATGCCACGACAGCGTCCCCATGACGGCGAATGCGAAGGGCACCTGCTCCATATGCTCCGAAAAGATGCGCACGTCGCCGGGCAGGAACCCCACGGCCTCGCCCCAGCCCACGTAGTGTTCGCCCGAGGGCCCGGTCGCCGTCTGGTCGACGTAGTCGCCGGGCTGCATCGCGTAGCGTTGTTCGGCGGCCCGGTTAAAGACGTACGCACAGGGCTCGCGCTGCGTATCGGAGGGCAAAAAATCACGGCCCGCAGCAACGGGAATCCCCATTACGCGCAGGAAATTGTCGGAAACAATCATCACCTTGAACGTGATGCCGTATTTGACATCCCGGTAATCTTTCGTCCAGCCCATATATCCGGTTTCGGCGGTGAGGAACTTATCGTTGGCATAGGCGACGTCCACGACGCCCGCCAACGATTTGAGCCGCCCGGTAAGAGTTTCATGACGCTCCCATGCATCGTCGGAAAGGTGTATGACGATAACCTGCTCCTTGTCGAAACCCATTTCGAGGTGCGTAAGGTAGCGGTTCTGGAGATTGACGAAAAGGGCGGCGATAATCAGCGCCAGGGAAATGACGTATTGCAGTCCGACCAGCACCAGGCGGTAACGGCGCCCCGTAAGGGAGGTGCCGAACGACCCCTGCACGGCAAGAATCGGGCGGAACGAAGTCATGTAGAACGCCGGGTAAAGTCCTGCGGCAAAGCCTACGCACAAGGCAATCAGCGCGCACCATCCGGCGAGCGAAAGATTCGCCGCAAGCGACATGTCCGCCGAAACGTATTGCGCGAACGGCGTTCCCGCGAGGCAGACGACCAGACACAGCGCCACGCCGTAGGCGGCCAGCGATATGACCGCAGCTTCGAAAAGCAGCGACGAGCGCAACTGCCACACCCCGGCCCCGAGGACTTTCTGGAGGTTAATCATCTTCATGCGCACGGGCGTCAGGGCCGATGCGAAATTGACGAAGTTAATCGATGCGATGACAATTACCAGAATGGCAATCGCCAGCAGCGTGTCGGTGGTCGTGCGGTTGCCCTTGGGCGCGAACATCTCATAGCTCACGTCCCGTTCGAAATAGATATCCGGGGCCGGTGTCAGCCGCACGGTTATCGCCGTTTCGGGAGCCCCTTCGCCGAGTCCGTAGAATTCACGGGTCGTGCGGTTCATCGCCGCGGCGACATCCGCCGCGGAGGCGGCATCGTCGAGGCGGATAAAAAACTGGTAATTGTTCGAGCGGGAGGAGTCATACCCCTCCCACGGCTGTATCAGGCCGTTGTAGAAGACCGAATTGTCCGGGATATCGCGGTAGACGCCGGATACGGAAAGGTCATAGCCTTCCGATACCAGTTTGCGGCCCACGGCCGACTCGTCCGGAAACATTTTGCGGGCGAGCGACTGCGGCAGGAGCACCTGGTTTTCGGACACGAATGCCTGTCCGTCGCTCTCGATCAACTCGAGGCCCAGAATCGGAATCATATCCTGCTCGGCAATCATCAGCGGCGTGCGGAAAGCATCCTGCATGCCGTTATTGCGCTCGACCCGAAAATCAATCAGCCAATCGTCTCCGCCCCGAACGAGCGCTGCGGCCCGGATATGGGCAGACACGGTTTTCAACTCGTTAATGAGCGGATTACACAGCAGCGTCTGGTATTTTCCGTCATATCCCTGTTCGACACGGAACACGCAGTCGGACTGCGGAATCCAGCGGTCGAAACCATACTCGTGGCGCACCTGCATCATGATGACCAGGAAGGCGGTGAAAGCGACCGACAGCCCGGCAATATTGAGCAGCACCGAAGTCGGATAACGGCGCAGCGTGGTCAGCAGGTTTTTCAGGACAATCTTCATGGGACTCTATTCGTTCGGCGTTTGTTACTTATTGAGAATCAGCACATCGTTGGCGCCGTAGTTCTCATAGCCCGACACGACGACGCGCTCGCCCGGCTCCAGTCCGTCGAGGACTTCGTAATACTGCGGGTTCTGGCGGCCGATGCGAATCGGGCGTTTATAGGCCTTGTCGCCCTCGGGCGAGAGGACATAAATCCATGCGCCGCCGGTGGTCTGGTAGAACGACCCGCGCGGGATGATGACCGCCTCGGTGGGCTGTCCCAGTTCGAGGTGCAGGTAGTAGGTCTGGCCGCTGCGGATATTCCCGGGGTGGGCCCCCAGGAACGTGAAATCGGCGCGGAACTGGCCGCTGCGCACCTCGGGATAGACCTTGCGCAGGCGCACCTTGTAGTCGGTGCCCTGCCGCTCGAAAGCAGCCTCGAGGCCGGCGCGCACGCGGTCGATATAACTCTCGTCGATTTGCGCCTCGACCTTGTAGCCCGACAGGTCGTTGACCTGGCCGATTTTCTGTCCGGTCGACACGGACTGCCCCAGCACGACGTCGAGCAGGCCGACTTCGCCGTCGATCGGCGACTTGACGTTCAGGTTGCCGATACGCTCGCGAATCAGCTGCATGTTGCGTTTCATGTTGTCGAGGTTCTCCTCCATCTGTTCGATCTGCACCGACCGGTAGAGCGAATCCTGCTTCTGCCGCTCGACGTTCAGTTCGCGTTTCTTCTCGGCCAGTTCGTAATCCTCCTTGGCCTGCAGCCACTCTTCGCGGGCGACAAGGGCATTTTTGTAGAGCTCCTCGTTCTGCTGCCACGCCCGCTTCTTGCGCGCCACGTCGAGGTCCAGCTGCGCCTTGTCCTGACGCAGCGAGAGCTTCTCCTGCTCCATCGAGATGAGCGTATTGCGCAGGATATTCTGCTTCTCGGCCAGCTCGGCCTCGCTGTTCAGGATTTCGAGCGTGAGCGACGTGTTGCTCAACACGACCAGCACGTCGCCTTTCTTCACGGAGGTGCCCTCTTCGACCACCAACCGTTCGACGATGCCCGCCTCGAGGGGGCTCAACTGCACGGTAGTAATGGGCTGCACCTGTCCCGTAACGCGGATGTAGTCGTTGAATTCGCCGCGGACGACCTCACCCACGGAGATGGTTCGCGCGTCGATGCGCAGCGTCGAGGAGTTGTCGCGCAGCAGCAGCCACAGCACGAAGACGAGGAACAGCGCCCCGGCGAAATAGGGGATGCCTTTTTTGGTGAACAGGGCCCGGATGCCCTTCTTCTTTTCGATACGGATGTCCATTTATTTCGGGTTTTTCGTTAACGAATCAGGGGCGCGCCGCCGTAGTACTCCACCAGGCGCGTTTTGATGATGTACTGCAGCCGGGCGCGCAGCCGCTCGGAGCGGGCCTGCAGCAGGTTGTTGGCCGCGGTTTGCAGGTCGAGGGCCGAAACCATGCCCCGCTCGTACTTGCCGGCGACGGCATCGTAGGCCAGCTCGGCGGCCGCGCTCTTCTTCGTGGCCTGCACGAACTCCTTGCCGAAACCGACCATCTGCTGGTAGTTCTGCGCAATCTCGCTCTGCAGGGCGCGGTGGGTCTGCTCGCGGCGCTGCTCGGCAATCCGCCAGTCGTTGCGGGCGCGGTTCACACGCGTGCGCCGCGAAAGTCCCCCGAAGATGGGGATATTGAGCTGGGCCGAGAAGTAATATCCGCGGTTGTCGCGGAACTGGCTCTTGAACGGGGCGTACATCGAACGGTCGTCGAGGCTCATGAAGAAGTTGGTCGAATAACCGCCGCCTACATAGACCGACGGGAAAAGGTTGCCCCTGGCGACGGCGTACTGCAGGCGCGACCGGCGCACGCTGTAATCGGCGCTCCGGGCCTTGGGGTTGTTGTCGAGGGCATAGGAGAGCACATCGGCGAAAGGCGCCGCGCCCGCAGGCGTTTCGACGGCAACCTCCGTTTCGACCGCCAGCGGCCGGCCGGCCGGGTAGTTCATCGCCTCGGAGAGGGTGATTTTCGCCAGTTCGAGGTTGTTCTCCTGCTGTGTCAGCAGGTAATCGTCCGAAGCGCACTGCGACTCCTGCTCGGCCACGTCGGCGGCGCTCTTCAGTCCCAGTTCGAGCAGTTTGCGGCTCTTGGCGAGGTTGGCCGTGCTGGTTTCCAGCTGTTCGCGCGCAAGGCGGACGCTCCCGGTATAATACACCACGTCGAAATAGGCCTGCATCGTCTTGAGGGCAACCTCGTCACGGGCCTGCTGCAACTCTTCGACGCCCATCAGGCGCATCACTTTCGCGGCACGGACGGTGTTGATGCCCGCAAGTCCGGCGAACACGGGCATCTGGCCCGAAACGCCGTAGCTGTTGGAGAGGTTCGAAACGTCGGTGTAGGTATTGGTTTCGGGGTCGACCGAGCGGCCGAAGCTGGTCGACGCGCCGATTGATCCGCCCACGGAGGGGACCAGCGCCGCCACCGACTCGATATATTCCTGGCGGTAGTTGCGGTTGGTGTAGTCCTGCTGCCGCACGGCGGGACTGTGCTCGACGGCGTAGGCCATGCAGTCGTTGAGCGTCATACGGACGGCGGGAGATGACGCGGCGGGAGTTCCGGCAGCGGGCGTGTCGGCCGATGTTGCGGCAACTGCGGCGGCGAGGGTGTCAGCCCCGGCGGCGCCTGCCGCCGGTTGCTGCGCCAAAACGGGCGGCACCGGTTCCCGCGCCGCAGCGAGTGTCCAGAAAATTGACAGAATAAGGAGTAATAACAGTCGTTTCATCCTTGTTTTTCGGGTATTGTTCGTTCGGCTGTTTCGAAACCAACGCCGTGCCAAACGACATTAAACACTGTTTATCAATACAATAACAGCCACAACAAAAGGGCGGAGTGTAAAAAATTTTGACAGTCGCGTAAATTTTATGGACACAACGGGCCGATTTCACGATTTTAACGCTAATTTTAGCCCGGAAACCAACCTGAAAACACCATGGCAAAAGAGGGAACACTCCTGATTGTGGACGACAACCGCAGCATCCTGGCGGCGCTGCGCCTGCTGCTCGAAAAATATTTCGCCCGGGTGCTGACCCTGCCCACACCCAACCGGCTGGCGACGACCCTGCGCGAGGAACAAATCGACGTGGTGCTGCTGGACATGAACTTCACGGCCGGCATCAACACCGGCAACGAAGGCATCTACTGGCTGGGGGAGATTCACGCCCGGCGGCCGGACGTCAAGGTGGTGCTCTTCACGGCCTATGCCGACATCGACCTCGCGGTAAGGGCCATGCGCGACGGCGCGGTGGATTTCGTCGTCAAACCGTGGGACAACGACCGCCTGGTGGCCTCGCTGCGCAACGCCTACAACCTCGCGCGCTCGGAACGCGAGGTGAAACAGCTCAAGGAGATAAAACGCGAACTGACCGCCGAGCAGCCGATGTTCTGGGGAGCCAGCCCGGCCATGGCGCGCATTCGCGAAATCGTGGAGAAAGTCGCGGCGACCGACGCCAACATCCTCATCACGGGCGAAAACGGCACGGGCAAGGAGATGCTGGCACGCGAGATACACAACCGCTCGGCCCGGAGCGGGGAGCTGATGGTCGCGGTGGACATGGGGGCGGTGCCCGAAACGCTGTTCGAAAGCGAGCTCTTCGGCCACGTCAAAGGCGCCTTTACCGACGCCCGGGCCGACCGGGCCGGGAAATTCGAGGTCGCCGACCGCGGCACGCTCTTCCTCGACGAAATCGGCAACCTGCCGCCGCACCTGCAGTCGAAACTGCTGACGGCAATCCAGAGCAGCAAAATCGTACGCGTGGGCAGCAATACGCCCGTCGCCATCGACATCCGCCTCGTCTGCGCTACGAACCGCAACCTGTTCGGCATGGTCGCCGGCGGGGAGTTCCGCGAAGACCTCCTCTACCGCATCAACACAATCCATATCGATTTGCCGCCCCTGCGCCAGCGCCGGGAAGATATCCTGCCGCTGGCCGAAATGTTCCTGCGGCGCTACGCAGCCAAATACAACAAGCCGCTCGGCGGTTTCGACGAGGCCGCGGTGCGTGAAATGGCCGAATATCCGTGGGCGGGCAACATCCGCGAACTGCAGCATACCGTCGAAAAGGCGGTCATCATGTGCGACGGCGGGCGGATTACCCCCTCGACGCTGCTGCTGCGACCGGCGCAGGCACAGGCTGCGGCTGCGGCATTCACGACGCTCGAGGAGATGGAGCGCGGCATGATCGGACAGGCCATGCTCCGTTACGGCGGGAACCTCACGGAGGTGGCCCGACAGCTGGGCATCACGCGGCAGACGCTCTACAACAAAATCAAACGCTACGGATTATGAAACGCGAGGGAATAACCTACGGCCCCGTGGCGGGATACACGGCGCTGCTCGCCGCGGCTTCGGCGGCGCTGGGCTGGGTGGTGACGGGAAAATGGTATCCGGTGGCTATCCTGCTCGTTCCGGTAATCGGATTCGCGGGATTCCGCCTCGTACGCCTTTACAGCGACTCGATACGCCGCGTGACGTTCATGTTCAACGCCATCGACAACGACGACTTCACGTTCCGTTTCCACGAAGATCCCCGCAAAGTCGACAACGGCATGCTCAACGCCGCACTGAACCGCATCAAGGAGATCATGGTGCGCGCCAAGATGCGGGCCGAGGAGAAAGAGCGCTATTACCAGCTCATCATGGAGTGCGCACGGACGGGGCTGATTACCATCAACGACGCCGGAAGCGTTTACCAGGCCAACGGCGAGGCGCTGCGCATCTTCGGGCTGCCGCGCATGACCCACATCCAGCAGCTGGAACCGGTGGCTCCCGAGGCTTACCGGGTGCTGACGACAATCCGGCCCGGGGAAAAGCACCCCGTATCGTGCGTGAACGAAACGGGGGAGATGCACCTCTCGCTGGGCTGCTCGGCAATCAGGCTCGAAGATCGTCAGTTGCGCGTGGTGGTCGTGAGCGACATCAACAGCGAATTGAGCGAGATGCAAATCGAGTCGTGGAGCAAGCTGACGCGCATCCTGACGCACGAAATCATGAACTCGCTGGCGCCGATCACCTCGTTGAGCGACACGCTGCTGCACATCGACCGGACGATGAACGCCGACGTGGCGCACGGACTCGACACGATTTCGGCCACGAGCCGCCGGCTGATGGCTTTCGTCGAGAATTTCCGCCGTTTCACGAAAATTCCGGCACCGCAGAAAGAGCCCTTCGAAATACGGGAACTGCTCGGGCAGGCCTCGGCGCTGATCGCCACGGAAAACATCGGCGTAAGGGTGGAGGTCGAACCGGCGGACACGATGATTTACGCCGACCGGACGCTGGTGGGACAGGTGCTGGTCAACCTGCTCAAGAATGCACGCGAGGCAGTCGGCACCCGGCGGGAGGCCTGCATCGAAGTCCGCTCGTACATAGACCCGCAGGAGAATGTGGTCGTGGAAATAAGCAACAACGGCGGGGCCATCCCCGCCGAAGTAACCGAAAATATCTTCACGCCGTTCTTCACGACAAAACCCGACGGATCGGGCATCGGATTGAGCGTTTCGCGCCGCATCATGCAGCTGCACAACGGTTCGCTGCGCCTGACGGCCAATACCGACAGCCGCGTGACGTTCACGCTCGTGTTCGGATAGGGGCGCACTCGTGCACGGAACTTGCGGAATGCAGGGCGGGCCGGAAAACCCGGACGCGGCGAAACCGCGACACGGAAAGGCTCCCGACTGCAGCATGCCGCAGGGGTTGCTGCATGCAAACGGGACGCGTCCCGTTTACGGAATGAGGCATGCTACCGCGGCAGCGGCATCGAAATCGTCCGGGCGTCGAGAAACGCATCGGGGAAAGAGCCGTTGTTCCAGGCCTGGCCGTTCGAAATGATGAAATGGCGACCCAGGCGCAGCGTGTTGTTGTCGATCACGGTGATGCGCGCCGGAAGGTTCTCTTTCTGAATCACCACCACGGAGGTCATCGAAACGGAGGGTTTTACCTTCATCGGCCCCTCGACACGGTAGTCGGGCTTCCACGGCGACATGTGCGCCAGCGAATCGGGCAGCTCGAATTTGGCGCGGAGCGAATCGGGCAGTTCGTACTTCCGGGTCGAATCGGAGCGCATCAAACCGAGCTTACGGTGCTCCTGGGCCGAAAGTGCGAGCGTCGCCAACAGGGCGACCGCCATAACAAACATCCTTTTCATAACTATCTCCTCCTATCTTTACTTTGTACTCGTTTCAGAACACTTCCCGCAGAATCCGCACCGACTGCACCGCGCTGATGGCGTCGAGGTGGTAGCCGAAGTAGACCAGCACGGCATTGAGGAACTCGACGCGCTGGCCCCGGTTGAGCCCGATTTCCGAGAGGCAGCGCACGTCGCACCGCATCATATCCCGCAGAACGCGTGCGCATTCCTGCGTCATAAAGCTAACGTGCGGAGGCCGCGTTTTCGTATAAAGCCCCTCGCGGATGTCGAACCAGTCGCCGGCCGTGTAGTCGTTGCCGGGACAGAAGCCCAGGAAACGGCTCAAGTTGGCCAGGAACCAGAGGTGGAAATTCGCCACCCCCTCGTCCATCGAATCCAGCGCCCCGACGCAGTTCCAGACGAAGTCGAAAAGCGCCTGGTTGGGTTCGTCGTACTCCCGCACGAGGCGGTACAAAACCTCTGCCATGAAGAGCGCCATGGTCGACTTGCGCACGTCGAACGGCAGGCTTTGCAGCACGAATCCGCCCCGCACCTCCTTAAAGCGGTGCATCTGCTGCCGCGAAGATTCGAGCCCCTCGAACTCGACGGGAAACATCGGCTGGAAAAGCGCCAGTTTCGAACCCCGTCCGTTGCGGCTGCGCACACCCTGCACCATGTAACTGCGGCGGCCGCCGGTATCGGTCAGCAGGTAGACGACCATCGACGAGTCGCCGTATTTGAGCGTGTGGAGAACGACTCCGCGCCCTTTGTATGTCTTCACCTATCCTTTGCGCACGTGTACCATCATCCAGCCCTCTTTCTCCGCCGTAGCGGCAAGGGCCATCCCCTGCCGGGCGGCGCAGGCGACGATCGCCGGGACGTCCTGTTCGAGGAATCCGCTCATCACCAAATCGCCTCCGGGTTCGAGCGCCGCGGCATAGGCCGGCATGTCGGCCGTGAGGATATTGCGGTTGATATTGGCGAGGATAAAACCGTAACGCTGCCCGGCGATGCGGCGCACGTCGCCCAATATCGGCGCAACGACGTGCGCAACGCCGTTGGCGCGGATGTTCTCGCGGCAATTGGCGTAGGCCCAGTCGTCGATGTCGACGGCGTCGATATGCGCGGCGCCGCACTTGGCGGCGACAATCGACAGCACGCCCGTGCCGCTGCCCATGTCGAGTCCGCGGCGGCCGGCGACATGCAAATCCAGCACGGCGCGCGAAACGAGCCACGTGGTGGCGTGGTGCCCGGTTCCGAACGACATCTTGGGCATGACGACCACCTCCAGCGTTCCCTGCGGCGCAGGTGCATGGAACGGCGCCCGAATCAACAGGCGCCCCTCGACGTCGACAGGCGGGAAATTACGCTCCCACAGCGCGTTCCAGTTCTGCGTTTCGATGGCGATATACCGCCCCTGCACACCATAGCGCGCCAGCAGGGCGTCGACCTCCGTTTTGCAATCGGCCAGCCGCTCCTGCGGAATGTACGCCTTGAGCGTACCGGCGTCCGTTTCAAAGCTTTCGAAGGGATAGTCGGCCAGCTCGGCAGTCAGTATTTCGGCCTGCTCATCGTCCGAAAAGGCAATATTTAACGCTATATAGTTCATATTATGTAAAATATTCTTATCTTCGCCTGCGCAAAGTTAACGATAATCTCGGATATAGCAGGGCAGGAATGGCAGAAAATACGAAAAAGTGGGAAGATACAGGACGTCGTTACCGCACTTACATCAAACTGGAGAAAAGGCTTTCGGAAAATACCGTCGAATCGTACATGCGCGACCTGCGCCAGTTCGCCCATTTCATCCTGCGCCAGTGGGACGTTCCGCCCCGCAAGGTCGAGGGGGCGATGATCGAACGCTACATGGCGTGGCTCTATGAGCACGGCCGCGAAAAGACCTCGCAGGCACGCTGCCTGTGCGGCATACGCAGTTTCTTCAACTTCCTGCTCGTAAGCGACCAGATCGAAACCTCGCCCGCGGAATTCGTCGACACCCCCAAATTCGGCCGCCAGCTGCCCGACATCCTCACCACGGGGGAGATCGACCGCATCATCGCCGCCGTGGAGATGCGCACGGTCAAAGGGCTGCGCGACAGCGCCATGCTCGAAGTGCTCTACTCGTGCGGACTGCGCGTATCGGAGCTCACCTCGCTGCGCCTCTCGGACCTGTTCTTCGGCGAAGGCTACATCCGCGTCATCGGCAAGGGCGACAAGCAGCGGCTGGTGCCGATCAGCAACGCCGCACGCGACAAGATACAGCGCTACCTCGAAGAGCGGCGGAGCGCCCGCTCGGGCGAAGAGGTCGTATTCCTCAACAACCGGGGCGGACAGCTTACGCGCGTAATGGTCTTCACGATTCTCAAACGGGCCGTACAGCGTGCCGGAATCGACAAACGCATAAGCCCCCATACGTTCCGCCACTCGTTCGCCACGCACCTGCTCGAGGGCGGCGCCAGCATCCGCCAGGTGCAGGAGATGCTCGGACACGAAAGCATCCTGACGACCGAGATATACACCCATCTCGACAGCGACCACCTGCGCCGCACGCTCGAAGAGCACCTGCCGATATAGGCCGCCAGCCGCGGCGGCTGAAAACCGCCGGGCCGGCGCTCCGGCTGTCCCAGGGAATTCGCAGAATGCAGCGTCGCGGCAGGTATTGGTCCCGACATTCCCCACCGGATTTCCGGCGACATTTCCGGCATGCTTTTCCGCATTGTCGGATTATTTTATTATTTTGCGAGAAATTACCCGGCACGCCCCGCCTGCCGGAAAAAGTCCGGAAAAATGCGCCATACGGCCCGTTTGCAGGGCCCACCATACTTTTTCTGCATATATGCGGACTGTTTTTCCAGGCGGATGGCTTAATTTTGTACTGTTTTGAAATGCAATTTTAACCTATAATAACCCGGAACATGAAGAAAAACATCCTCCTGACCGCTGCGGCCCTGCTGACGACCATGGCCGGCATAGCGCAATGGCAGCCCGCGGGCGACCGTATCAAAACCGAATGGGGCGAAAAACTCGACCCGCAGAACGTATTGCCCGAATATCCCCGTCCGCAGATGACGCGCGGCGAGTGGCAGAACCTCAACGGCCTGTGGGACTACGCCATCCTGCCGATGGGACAGACCCCCGAAAAATACGACGGACAGATTCTCGTGCCGTTTGCCGTGGAATCGAGCCTCTCGGGCGTAGGCAAACGTTTGAACAAAGAGAACGAACTCTGGTACAACCGCACGTTCACGGTTCCCTCCAAGTGGAACGGCAAACGCGTGCTGCTCCACATCGGCGCGGCCGACTGGAAAACCGACGTGTGGGTCAACGGCGTCAGCGTCGGCAGCCACACGGGCGGCTACACGCCGTTCGAAATCGACATCACGGCGGCGCTCAAGAAAGGCGACAACGACCTCAAGGTGCGCGTCTGGGATCCGACCGACGCCGGCTACCAGCCCCGCGGCAAGCAGGTGAACCGCCCCGAGGGTATCTGGTATACTCCCGTGAGCGGCATCTGGCAGACGGTATGGCTTGAGGCCGTACCCCAGCAGTACATCAAATATATCAAGACGACGCCCGACCTCGACCGCAAGTCGTTCCGCATCGAGAGCACGGTGTACGGCGCACAGCCGGGCGACCGCATCGACGTGGAGATTTACGACGGCACGACGCTGGCGGCCAAAGGCAGCGCCCTGGCAGGTGCGGCGGCCGAACTGACAATCGCAGAGCCCAAACTGTGGAGCCCCGCAACGCCGTTCCTCTACGACCTGAAAATCAGCCTCGTACGCAACGGGAAGACCGTCGACCAGGTGGGAAGCTACGCGGCGATGCGTAAATTCTCGACCGGCCGCGACGCGGACGACATCGTCCGTCTGGAGCTGAACAACGAGCCCGTATTCCAGTTCGGCCCGCTGGATCAGGGCTGGTGGCCCGACGGCCTCTACACGGCCCCCTCGGACGAAGCGCTGGCTTTCGACGTCATCAAGACCAAAGAACTGGGCTACAACATGATCCGCAAGCACGTGAAAGTGGAGCCCGCACGCTGGTACTACTACTGCGACAAACTGGGTATGATCGTATGGCAGGACATGCCCAGCGGCGACCAGGGGCCCCAGTGGCAGATGCACAGCTACTTCACCGGCGAAGAGAAACACCGCTCGGCCGAATCGGAGGCCAACTACCGCAAGGAGTGGAAAGAAATCATCGACTACCTCTACTCGTTCCCCTCGATCGGCGTATGGGTTCCGTTCAACGAGTGCTGGGGACAGTTCAAAACACAGGAAATCGTGGAGTGGACGAAGGCTTACGATCCCTCGCGCTTGGTGAACCCCGCCAGCGGCGGCAACCACTACCTCACGGGCGACATCCTCGATACGCACCACTATCCCCACCCGCGCCTGACGCTGCTCGACACCAACCGTGCAACGGTGCTGGGTGAATACGGCGGCATCGGCTTCGTGATGAAGGGCCACCTCTGGGAACCCGACCGCAACTGGGGCTACATCCGCCTCAATTCGCCCAAAGAGGTGACCGACGAGTACGAGAAGTATGCCGACATGCTCTACAAACTGATCGGCCGCGGCTTCTCCGCAGGCGTTTACACGCAGACGACCGACGTGGAGATGGAGGTCAACGGCCTGATGACCTACGACCGCAAGGAGATGAAAATCGAGCCGGAGCGTATCCGCAAAATCAACGAACGCCTCTGCAACGCGCTGAACAAATAGGCGAAGAGCCAAAAACGAATAAAAAGGGAGCCCACGGATGTGGGCTCCCTTGTATATTTATGTTTATGGCCAAGCGGGGGGGGGTCGGGGAACCGGGCCGCACCCGGGGCAAAAGCGGATGTAGGCCGGGATAAAAACCCGTACCGGAAAGGAGGGGCATAAGTAGGTGCAGGCAGGGGCAAGAACAGGGCCCGGCAGGAATGGAAGCGGCGCCCGGCAGGAACAAGGGCCGGGACAACGGGAACATGGGCAGGTATTGGCAGGAACAAGAGTAGCGCCTGCAGGGACAAGAACAGGGCCCGGCAGAAATGGAAGCGGCGCCCGGCAGGAACAAGGGCCGGGACAACGGGAACATGGGCAGGTATTGGCAGGAACAAGAGTAGCGCCTGCAGGGGCAAGAACAGCGCCCGGCAGGAACAAGGGCGGCAGGAGGGTGGAATATTTGCGAAAAAGCTACAATGCGGCGCCGGTTACAGGATGCGGCGGATTTGCGAGGCGGAAGTCAGGCACAGCGTATCATAATCGAGGCCGGAGATGACCGTAAGGCCGCAGCGGCGACCCGGAGCGACCGTCCCCAGTTCATCGTCCATGCCGAGCGCCCGAGCGCCGCCCGACGCCGCCCACGAGAGCAGTTCGGGAAGCGGAATGCCGGGGAACATGCGCATCTCCTCGAAGACCGAAAGGCGGTCGTTCGACGCGAGCGAATCGGTGCCGAGGCAGATAGCTAACCGGTTGCGGCGCAGCAGCCCGACGGGCGGCTCGAGGCCGGAAATATAGCGGTTGGAGCGGGGGCACAGGCACCACCATACGGGGGCTGTAAAATGTTCCATGACGATGTCGATGTCCCGCTGGGTGACACAGCAGTTATGCACCAGCAGCACACGGCGGTCACGCGGCACGCTGGCAACGAGCCGTTCGGCAGCAGAGCCGTAATGCAGGAAGTCGCAGGAGAAACCGGCCTTTTCGTACCACTCCCACAACGGCCCGCGGCGCTCGAAAAGCGCCGCTTCGCCCGGGGACTCCAGGAAATGAATCGAGAGCGGCGCATCGCCCTCCGCGGCGATGGCACGCAGCGGAGCGTCCTGCACCGAATAGAGCGAATGGGGCGTAAGCGAAGTGTGCGGATGCCGGAGCAACGGCCGCAAAGGGTCGGCAGACGACGCGCGCAGGCCGAAAAACTCGACGAAAGTATGGTAGGCAATCCTGCTGTCCGATTTCACGGCGAAAGTCGTATCGCCGTTCGAAACATCGCCCACGGCCTCGATGCCGGCCTGCCGCATCGCCGCATCGGCGGCGGAAACGGCTTCGCGGCGCTGCTCGTCGGAAAATCGCTCGCGAACCCGGGCCATACCGCTCGCGAACCCGGCGAAACCGCACCCTTCGGGGATTGCGCCCCGCAGGTAGGAGAGTTCGAGGTGGCAATGGGCGTTGACCAGTCCCGGCGCGAGGACGCCGGCGTAAAATTCGGTGCCGGGGCTGCGATCCGGCTCGTCGCAGGTATCGACCGTGAGGATGCGGCCGTCCGCCGCGACCCCGACGAGGGGATTGCGGAACAGGCCCTGCGGCGTCCACAGCAGGTTAGAGGCTATCCGCCGGAAGGGCTGCGCGGAAGAATTCATCGGCGAAGATGCGAATGTCGAGCTGCTGCAGGTAGAGGCTGTCCACGGCTGCGGACGTTCGGGGGGTATAGTCGACCGTAAGGTCGGTGATCGTCACCGAAGGCCGCTGGGGTTTTTCGCGGAAATCGATGAAGTCCAGGCGGAGGCGCCGGTGCGTGCTGTCGACCGTGAAGCGGCGCGTGAAGTTCTCGGTGCGGTTGCGGCGCAGCGTCGTCGTATAGACGCTGGCGCGCGTGCTGTCCATACGCTCGAGCCAGACGACGCCCCGCAGTCCCCTGTCGTTGCGGTCGAGCGAATCGACGAGGTATTTGAGCCGGAGGTCGTACTCGCCGGGCTGCACGTCGATGGCGATCCGCAGCCGCGCCGTATCGCGCAGCGACCCCACGCGGATAAGCGAATCGGCATAAACCGTCCGCGTAAAGGCCCGGCGGGCGACGTTGTCAATCGTATCGAGCACGGCAACCTCTCGGTTGAGGGCCTTGCCCTCGGCCTCGAGTTGTTCGATAGCCAGCTCGACCACATCGCCCAGGCGCGCGCTCTTGCGTTTCGAGAAGTTGCCGATCGTGTAGTAGACATCTTCGGTCGTATAGCCGTATTTGGCGAAAACCGGCTCGTAAATCTTCAGCGAATCGACGCTCATCTGCCGGTCGCCGATATAGGCGTTGGTCAGGAAAGCATCGTGGAAAATCTGCGCCAGTTTCCTGTCGGGAATAATCTTGTGGCGGGCACAGGCCCCGGCCAGCAACAGCACGAGGGCGCAAAGCGATATGCGGAAAACAGGTTTCATAATCAGGTGTTATGTTTCACCATGCTGCGCACGGTAATGTTCGAAATGACGTAGGCGACAAGGCCGAAAGCCGCAAGGACGACCACCAGGTCGCCGAAACGGAACTCGACGGGATAACTCTTCGTAAGGAACGTTTCGGCGGGAATGCCGATCAGCCCGAAATGCTGCTGCACCAGGCTCGCCCCGACGCCGAGAACCACCCCGAACAGCGCACCGAGGCCGCAAATCAAAAGCCCCTCGCTGCGAAAAACGGCCCGCACAAGCGACGTGTCGGCCCCCAGGGCCCGCAGCGTCGCGATATCGCGCCGCTTGTCGACAATCAGCATCGCCAGCGCCCCGACAACCGAGAACGACGCGACGAGCAGCACCAGCAGCGAGATGAAGAAGATACCCCATTTCTCGTAGGTCATAATCCGGTAGAACGAGGCCCGCAGTTCGTAGCGTGTGCGGACACGGTATTCGCCGCCCAGCCGCTGCTCCAGCGCTTGGCGCACCCGCTCCGCATCGGCGCCCTCCTGCAGGCGGACGACGAGGCCCGAAACCCGGCCGGGATGGCTGAAAAGCTCCTGCGCCAGCCGCAGCGAGGCGAGGACATAGGTGCGCTCGGTTTCAAGGTCGAGGGAGTAAACCCCGCCCAGGGGCACCGTGCGCCGCGTGTAATTGTCGAAAGGCAGCAGCGACGAAAAGGATCCCCGGCGCACAGCGTATACGTTGACGTCGGCATCGGCAAGCGTACGCACACCCAGCATATAGGCCATCGACTGTCCCATGACGAGCCGCTCGAGGTCGCCCAGGCGCACCCGGAACTCACCCGAGGGAATGGCCTCGGCAAGCGGAAAGACCTCGCCGTAGGCATCGTCGACGCCCCGCACCGTCGCGGTAGCCTGGCGTCCCGCATGTTCCAGCAGGGCGCTCTGCTCGAGGATGAACGAGAACGCCTCCACCCCGTCGATACGCGCCACGGCAGCCGTGTCGACAGCATCGGCGGCAAAGGTCTGCCCCTGCCGGGGTGTGACGGTCAGGTCGGCGTCGAAAGCCGAGCACATCGATTTGACGAGGCTCTCGAACCCGTTGAAGACCGACAGCAGGATAATCATCGCCGCAACGGGCATCGCGACGGCCACCACGCTCAAGCCCGAAATCAGGTTGACGACCGAACGGGATTTGGGCGAGAAAAGGTAGCGGCGGGCGAAGAATTGCGGCAGCATGTCGGGGCGCGGAGGTTATTCGTTCTTGTCGTTCTTGAGCGCCTGCTCGATATGCTCGATGTATTCGAGCGAGTCGTCGAGGAAAAACTGGATTTCGGGCACGTTCTTGAGCTGGTTGCGGATACGCTGCCCCAGGGCGCGGCGGATGAACCAGTTCTGGCGCTCGATCTCCTGCATCGTCGCGGCACTATGCTCGAAGGGGAAGATGCTGACGTAGATTTTGGCATAACCGAAATCGGGCGACATGCGCACGGCCGTGACCGTGACGAGCGACCCGCGGACGATGCCGGCACCCTCCTTCTGGAAGATTTCGGCAACGTCTTTCTGTATCTGTTTGGCGATTTTCTGCTGTCTTGTAGTTTCCATAACTCGAAAAATTATAATCCGTATTTGAACACTTCGCGGTTCTTTTCACGTTTCTGGCGCGGCTTCCAGGTCGAGAAGCCCTCCTTGTTGAAGCGGTAGCTCAAACCCACCGAAATGGTGAGGTTGTCCAGCGGCGAACGCATCGGCGTAGCCCAGAAGGGGTTTTCCGTGCCGTCGCCGACGTTGTCGGCGTATTTGTTGCGGTTGCGGACGATGTCCGAAAACCCGAAATAGTAGCGGGCGCGGAAGTTGATTTCGAAGCGGCGAATCAGCACCGCCACGCCGCCGCCGCCGGCAAGTCCGTAGCCCCAGCGGTTGTCGCGGGCAAGCTTGAACGGGTAGTCGCCCTTCCAGTCGGCCACACCCGATGCCCTGGCGGCCTCGTCCTCGTAGGTCGAAGAGAGGTGGTAGGAGAATGTCGCCGCCGCTTCGAGGTAAACGCGGACGCGATGGCGCAGCATATAAACGTGGGGCTGCCAGACAATGGGCAGCACAATCGAATTGATATGGCGCGTATAGTAGCGGAAATCCTTTTTCTCCTCGACCATCGCGGCGTTGGTCGCGAACGAGAAGCCCTGCTGGAGGAATTCCAGATCGATGCCGAAGCCGCCGACGAAACGCTGGGTGCCGTAGTAGCGCCACGTGAGGCCCGCCGTATAGGAACCCCACATCGCTTTCATCTCCTGCTTGGGTTCGAGGCGGGCGTTGGCCATGCCGTAGCCCGCGGTGAAACCGAGCGTGTGCTGCGCCGCGGCACCCTGCCAGCAGCAGACGGCGGCCGCGAGCGACAACAGGTTTATCAATTGCTTCTTCATCATCGCGCTATCGGAAATTACTGAACATGCCGCCCGTGGAGTTCATGCTGTTGTTCATGCGGTTGTTCTGGTCGTTGTTGTGGTCGTGCTGTTTCTTCTTCGGCTCCTTGGCCCGCTTCTCCTCCTCGCGGCGCAGGCGCTGGGCCTCGCGCTCGTCGAGCAGGCGCGAAAGCGACTCCATCGTCACCGGGGCGAAAATGCGGTTCATATCCATGGCCAACTCGATTTCCCAGTTGGCTTTCGTGGCGAAGGTATCCTCGCCGTCGTCGTTGGCGTAAATCTCGGCCCGCTCGGGCTGGAGGCGTTCGACGACATTGCCCGTATCCCACTTTCCGTTGCCGTTCCGGTCTTCGATGATGCGGAACTTGATTTCGCCGGCAGGGACGTAGTTGAACTGCCAGTCGCCCGTGGTGACGTCGCGCTTCTCCTGTTTGAGCGTATTGCTGCCGTCGAGCAGCTGGAGGATGTATTTCGTGCCGTCGTCCCGGCCCGTGACACGGATTTTCACCGTGGCGAACTTCTCGGGATCGAGCACCGTATATTTGCCGATAATCGAGTCGTTGGAAAAGCCCGCGACATCGGTGATTGCCCCCTCGGGAATGGTCAGCGTATACTGGCCGCCCGTTTTCCACGGCGCGCGGATATACCAGCGCCGGAGCTGTCCCGTATCGCGCACGAACTGCACGGGAACATCCTCGACGTTGTTGTCCGGCAGGGTGAGCGTCAGCAGCATGGAGGCCGAATCGAGCCGGGTGAGCGGATAGTCGAAATCCATCGTCAGGTGGTTTTCGGGATTGACTTCGCCCGTCAGCGGAAGTTTATAGGCAAAGGGATTCGGCTTTTTCGGCTCGACCCACTCCTCGCCGGCGGCTTCGGCCTTGCGGCGTTCGCGTTCGAGCTTTTCGCGCTCCTTCTCCTGCTCTTTGGTTTCGATCAGCCGCCACGGCAGCTTCAGCGGCTCGGTGACGGATTGCAGGACATTGACCGTATCGTGCTTGAAATAGGTTATCTCGCCCTTGATCGTATCGGGCAGCGCCGAAGAGGGCATGTTGAACCACAGGGCGATGGTATCCCGCCCGACGGTCTGCGGATCGACGATGACGTTCTCCTCGGGAATGCTGTCGAAACGGATGCGTTCGATCTGCGGATGCGCAGCGGCGAAGTAGAGCATCGCCTTGTGCTGCTGGGGACGCTCGCTCTCGGAAAGCGTCTGGCGGCGGAACGCCTTGTCGGTGAACATCCGGAAATAAAGCTGCGGCTCGGCCGTGACGTATCGGCGGATGGAGTCGAACCACATGGCGAAATCGGGCTGCTCGGCCGGGTTGTACGTCCCCTCGAGGAATCCGACCTGGTCGGAACCGGGCTCGTATATCTGGTTGTCGTTCTTATCCTGCACGGCATAGACCCGGTAGGGAATCGGCTTGAGGTTCTGGGCGATGAAGATGCCGTTGTTCTCGGCACGGGCGATGACGGCGGGCTTGTATTTGAAAATCGTCGAGTCGTATTCGGCCACGTCCTCCACCGAATCGGCGGGGAAGAACCAGATGAAACTCTTCGACACGGAGTCGGCCTTGTAACTGTCGGCGGTATAGCCCGAGAGAATCATCGAGTCGATTTCGGGGCCGGTAGAAAAGACGTAGCGCATCGAATAGAGCGGATTGCCCTCGTTGTTGTCGCGGATGGCGCTGCCGAAATTGAGCGCATAGGTCGTATTCGCCTCGAGCGTATCGCGCAGCTGGACGACGATGCCCTTGCCGCGCATCGAGATGAGCGGCTTCTTCTTCATCTGCGGCGAGGTGAAAAACTCTTTCTGCTGGTCTTTGAGCTGCACGAACTCGTCGAACAGGATGTAAATCTTCTCGTGGTGCACGAGCGGCCGGTCGGTCGAGAAGTTGTCGGGCGTCATGTTCAGAATCACCGGGGGCAGCGTGTCGCGCGGCCCGCCCGTGGGGGTCATCATGCTGGCGCAGCGGCTCAAAAACGCCGATACGAAGAGCAGCAGTACCGCGGCGCGCAACGCGCGGACAATATTTCGTTTTCGAATATCCATCGTTACCTTTTACTTGTACCTGTTCCCTGCTGCGGGGCAGCATTTCTTTCGTTGACCACGCGCCAGCCGTCCTCGACATAAAGGTACTCGGGCCGCCACATGCGGAATACGACCGGGAAAGTCACGGACTCGCCCGTGAGATCCACCACCTGTTTCGAATAGGCGTAAAGCTCGTTGGTCTGGTCAACCACGACCACCATCAGCGTCGGGCTGCTGACCTCCATGCCGTAACTTCCGGACTCCTCCCTGTAAGCGAGGAAATTGGGATTGGAGCGTTTCTGGTCGGGATCGTCCTTGCGGGTAATGACCCCGGCCACGGCATCGACGTACGAGCCGATTTTCCACGCCGTCGTATCGACAGCGTAGGCATAGACCTTGAGTTTGGCCGGTTCGGTGGTTTCACCGCCCTCTTCGGCCTGCACCGAGGGCGAGATATAACAGTCGAGGTAGGTCGGGGGCACATAGAAATCGTTCCGGAAAATCCAGTTGCCGTCCTTGTATTCGTTTCCCTCTTTCCACGGCTTGAAAGGCAGCGAAACATACAGTTTGGGGAAGTTCACGGGAACCTCCTGCTGGGTGTAGCCGTAAATCCGGTGCTCGGTATCGACCGCGACCACCATCACCAGCTCCTTGGTAAGCTGCATCCGGAGCCATGACGCATCCCCCTCCTGCTCGTAGGGTTCGGCCGTCGCGAGGGGTGCGGTGAGCTTTTCGGACGGATTGTCCCGCCGCGAAATGACGCCCCCGAGGGCATCCTCGTACGAGGCGACCGTCCAGTAAGTCGTGTCCGCCCCGTAAGCGTAGGCCTGCGCCTTGCCGGCTTCGAGCGGCCGGACGGCATCGCCCGAATTTTCCTGCACCAGCGGCTTGAGCACATAGGTCGTATCGTACGAAACGTCCTTGAAACATCCCGTAACCAGCGCTGCGGCGGCAAACAGCAGTATGAATCGTCCTTTTTTCAATTTTCAGCGGTTTTTATTTTCGTTGCACGCAGCGCCTCGAACATCTCGCCCATGGTCTGTCCCGTAACCGGATGGCGGCGCATACGCATGATTTCGCACAGCGGAGCCAGGGCGAACTCCCTTTCGGCGAGCAGCGGATGGGGAACGGTGAGCCGCTCGCTGTCGATTACCTCGTCATCGTAGAAGAGGATGTCGATGTCGATTGCCCGCGAAGTGTAGGCTACGCCCGTACGGGCTTTCTCGACGGCTTCGGCGGCGCGGTTGCGCCCCAGCTCCTGCTCGATGGCCTGCACCGCGTCGAGCACCTCGAGCGGCAGCAGGTCGGTGGAAACCTCCAGCGCCTGGTTCGAGAACGGCTGTTCGGCCTCGAAGCCCCACGGTTTGCTCTCGTAGCGGTGCGAACACCGCAGGACGGCGCCCACGCGGGCGTTGATAAGTTGCTGTGCCGCCTGGAGCGTCCGTTTCACGTCGCCCGAATTGCCGCCTGTCAGAAGTACTACACGTGCCATGTTTCAGAGTCGTTTTATCATTTTGCTCACCGCGAGGGCGAAGTGGGTAAATACGATCGTCGGATTTCCGTTCTGCGAAATCTGCGCCAAAGCGCTCTCGATTTCGCCGATAAGCGGTTCGATGTTCTGCGAACCGACGAACGGGGCGAATTTCGAACAGAAAGCCAGCTCTTCGCCCCAGAGGTAGCTGATTTCGTGGATGCCCGCATGCAGCATGTAACTCTCCCGCAACAGGCGCGAGGCATCCCGCAGGAAGGCCCGCTGCTGCTCGCGCGAAAGCTGTGCGGCATCCTCGGCCCACGTCACCAGTTCGAGGTGTTTGTCGTTATAACTCAAGCGCATGAGCCCGCAGAAAAGGTCGAAATTCTCTTTCCGCAAGGCATCGTTTTCGCCCGCCACGAGGTGTTGCAGCTCCACCAGATCGCCGCCCGCCAGACGGGCCATATTCCGGGCCTTTACCGGGTCGGCAATGCCCTGCCCGTGCGCCACGCCCTCCAGCACGTCGGGTGCAATACGCGGCACGGCGACCTCCTGCGTACGCGAGATAATCGTCGGCAGCAGGCGGTCGGGTTGTTCGGAAACCAGCAGGAAAAGCGTCTTCTCCCACGGCTCCTCGAGTATCTTGAGGATCTTGTTGGCCGCCTCCTCGTTCATCGCCTCGGGCAGCCAAATCAGCATCGTCTTGTAATCGGCCTCAAAACTCTTGAACGAGAGTTTGCGGATGATTTCGTCGGCTTCGCGGGCCGCAATCATACCCTTGAGCGTCTTGCCCAAGTCGAGCCGATCGTACCAGTCCTGCGCCGAGAAATAGCCGCCGCGCTCGGTGAAAAGTTCGCGGAAGCGGGGCAGGAACTCGTCGCTGCGCATCACTTCGCCCGATTTTTTGCCCTGCTTGTTGACCGGGAAGACCAGGTGCAAGTCGGGATGCGCCAGCGCCGCAATTTGTTTGCAGTCGGGGCATTCGCCGCACGAGTCGCCGTCGCGGCGGTGGCGGCAGCAAAGGTACTGCACATAGGCCACGGCCAGCGCGAGGGCGCCCGCACCGGCCAGCCCCGTGAAGAGCTGGGCATGGCTCACGCGCCCGGCGTCGACGCTCTGCGCCAGATGCCGTTTCAAATCCTCCTGTCCCGTTATGTCTGCAAATCGCATAGCGTTTACTCCTTTTTCTTCAGTTTTTGAATCGTCTGCCGTGCGGCGACGGCAGCCAAAGCCAGGATGACCAGCGCAAGGACGATTGTCCGGCCGCCGCCGCGCTCCATCGAGAGCGCCAGCACCCCGACGATGAACAATACGAAACTCACCGACAATACGGTTATCTTCTCCTTCACGCTCCGTTTCATCCCTTCCCTATTTTTCAGTATCCGGTTCCCGCACCACCTCGGCGCGCAGGATGCGCACATCGGCCAGCGGACGGTCGAGCGAATCGGTTTCGACGCCCTGAATCGCCTCGACGACCTCCAATCCCTGCGTCACACGCCCGAAAACAGTGTACTGCCCGTCGAGGTGCGGCGTCCCGCCCACGGTTTTGTAAAGCTTCCGCAGCGAGTCGGGAATCACGACCCGGCCGTTCGTCCCGCCCGTAACACGCTGCTGCGCCCGGTCGAGCTCCTCATCGGTCATCTGCCGCCCCCAGACAATGTAGAACTGGCTCGACGACGATTTTTTCCCGGGATTCATGAAGTCGGGTGTCCGGGCCGCAGCCAGCGCGCCGCGCGTATGCCCCAAAGCCGGGTAGACAATCTCGGCGGGCAGCTCATACCCCGCACCGCCCTCGCCGAGCGGCATTCCCGCCGGAGCGCGGCGCGAATCGGGATCGCCCGACTGAATCATGAACCCGGCGATCACACGGTGGAAAAGCACCGAGTCGAAAAATCCCTCGCGGGTGAGTTTCAGGAAATTGTCGCGGTGCCGCGGCGTACGGCCGTCCAGCTCGAGGCGAATGTCCCCCGCCGTCGTGTGCAGTACGACCCCGGCAGATCCGCCGGCCGCACGGTTTCCCCCGCAAGCCGTGAACAGGACCGCGGCAAGCAGGAACACGCCCGCAGACAAGGTTCGTATGTTCGTCCGTCTTTCCATTGCCTATTTTCGTTTCAAGGCTGCCTTCACCATCGCCGCGACGTCAATCCGCTCGCGGCGGACGAGGTAAACGGCGTAAGCCGCAAACAGCACTATATTAAACGCATAGCTTATCAATTTATTGCCGTCGCAGGCCGTAACGGCTTCGCAGGCGGCGAAGACTGCGAGCGCGATTGCCACGTATTCGCCGATACGCCGCCAGTCGTAGGGCGTCGGGTAAAAACGGCGGTTGAGCCCCCAGCTCACGGCGACCATCGTCGATTCGCTCGCGAGGCGTGCCCACGCAGCTCCGTAATAACCCCATAAGGGGATGCACCAAAAGCCGAACCCGAGCATCGAAACAAGTCCCGCACCCGTAACGACGATCGCCAGCGACGTCCGCTCCTCGCGTTTGTACCAGAACGAAAGGTTCAGCCACACGCCCGTCAGCACATTGGCGCCCAGCACCACGGGGAGAATAAAAATCCCCTCCCGGAAGTCCCGGCCGACAATCAGCGCGAACAGATCGCGGAACAGGGAGATGCCGAGGAAAATCAGCATCGAGGCCATGACGTAATATTTCAGCGCCGCGGCGTTCATCTGCACGAAATCCGATTTCTTGAAATTCGAGAGGAAGAACGGCTCGGCGGCAAGGCGGTACATCTGGTAGAAAAGCATCATCACCACGGCGATTTTCGTAATGGCGCCGTAGACACCCACCTCGGCCATGGCTCCTTCAGGCACGAGGTATTTGATTAACTGGCGGTCGATGAACTCGTTGGCCGTGCCCGCCAGTCCGCCCACCAGCAGCGGCAGCGAATAGGCGAAGACCGCGACGAGCAGCGCCCAATTGATTTTCGGAACGGTGCGGTCGGTGGTCGCAAGAATCACCAGCCACGTAACGACACTGGCAATCAGGTTGGCAACAAAAACCCAGCCTACGCCGAATTCGGTGGCGAAAAGCCCGGCAAAGCCGAAAGCGATTGCCAGCACGACATTCAACACGACATTCAGCGCCTTGATGCCGACAAACAGCAACGCCCGCCCCTGCTCCCGCAGCCGCGAGAACGGAATGCAGGCCCACACGTCGAACAGGATAATCAGCCCCACCCAGACCACATACTCGGGATGCGCGACATACGCCTCGCCCATCAGGCCCGCGACACCGTGACGGAATCCCGCCACCAGCACGAAGAAGAGGGCCGCGGCAAGGGAGGTAACGCCCCAGGTCGTGGCGAACAGTTTCCGTTTGGCGGCCCGCACGTCGCCGCCAGCCTCCTCGGCCTTGGCCGAGAAGCGGAAGTAACTCGACTCCATGCCCATCGTCAGCAGCGTGAGCGCCAGTGGGATAAGGGCATAGATATCGACCACGATGCCATAGGTTTCCTGCCCGAAAATACGGGTATAGTAAGGCGTGAGCAGGTAGCTCAGGAACCTCACCACGATGGTGCTGATACCGTAAACAGCAGTCTGTTTCGCTAATTTTTCGAGCATGGACACAACTTATAGCCTGCAAATATACGAAATTTGCCGGGAAAAGGCGACATTCTCTTTCTTTCTTAAAGAAAGAAGAGAAAAGACCCCGGAACGGTTTCGGAGCCCGAGGAGCAGACCCGTGCGCAAACGGCACACGCCCGGACGGGCGACCGGGACACATTCCGTCCGCGCCGCAGGGAAGCGGGTGTGACAGGGTTTATAAAACAGAACCCGTCAAAGCCATTTTTTATACTTGAAGTACCAGATAGTCAGCGCCGAACAGAAAATCATCAGGCCGATGGCGAAGATATAGCCCAGAGGGATGTTCCAGCCGTTGCCGAGGGTCAGCGTCCAGTCCAACTCGGGCATGAATTTGAAGTTCATGCCGTAAATCGACGCGATGAGCGTCGCGGGCATGAAGATTACCGCCGCCACGGAGAAGATCTTGACAATCTCGTTCTGCTCGATGTTGATAAGACCCAGTGCCGCATCCTGGATATAATCCAGTCGCTGGAAGCTGAAATCGGCGTGGTTAATCAGCGAATTGACGTCCTTAATCATCAGTTGCAGGCGCGGGTAAATATCGTTCGGGAAACGCTCCGAGCGCAGGATGCCCGACAGTACGCGCTGGCGGTCGAAGATATTCTCGCGCAGCGACATCGTACTCTCCTGCAGGGCGCTGATGCGGTGCAGGACGGCCTTGTCGATCGAATCCTCCGAATTGATGTCCTTCGAAAGCGCCGCGACCTGCTTGGCAATCAGTTCCACGAGGTCGGCGTCGAAGTCGATGCGCACCTCCAGCAGCGAAATGAAGAGGTGGTAACCCGTCGAATAGCTGCGGTAGTTCATCTGCAGCCGCTTCTCCGTTTCGCGGAAAGTCCGGAACTCGGCGCTGCGCACCGAAACCAGCACGCCCTCGTTGGAGATGATGAACGACACGGGTTCGACGATGAACGTATCGCCCGTCGGGACGAAGAAATTGGAGTTGGAGATGATGGCATTCTCGTTTTCCGAGTATTTCGAAGTCGACTCGATCTCCTCGACCTGCTGTTTGGTCTGGAGGCTTATCTCCATGAAGTTCTCGACGGCCTTCTGTTCCTTGATGGTGGGCAGAAGCATGTCGATCCACAGAATGTCGTCGTAACCCAGCTCATCGAAGAGTTTGGTGTCGGCATTGCGGATAATCTTGTTGTATTGCTTGAGGTAAATTGTAATCATAAAACGCTCTCTTTCTTAAAGTTCATAATTCCCGTCCGGCAGAGAGGCGGAGCTGTGTCCGCTATGCTCTTCAGCCGGGATTGGCCCTCGGGGATACCTTGATGCCCGAGTCCCAGAACTTTTGCAGCGCTTTATGCTTCTGATTGTCGAAAATATAGTCGATGTTCTGTGTAAGATAGCCGTACGCATCGTACGGTTTGCAATCGAAACCATGCTCGAGCACCGCCTCGTAGGTGTGCTCGATACCGAAAGTCAGCGCATGCTGCAACCCCTCCGTCAGGTCGGGGTCGGTGCCCTTGCGGGCCACCCAGACGGCGAAGGCGAAGGGCAGGCGCGTGGCCTTTTTCCACTCGGCGGCCAAATCGTACGAAAAGGCGAAACGGCCCTCGTAGTCGAAAACCTTGTCGCCGATCAGCAGGAAGGCATCTCCCGGCCGGGCATGCTCCAACTGCGCGTAATCTTCGAGCGTATAGTATTCGGGAGCGGTTTTCCAGTGCTTTGCGAACAGGTAGCCCGCAAGCTGCACCGAAGTGAGCGAATGGGCATCGAGGAAGACGCGGCGCACCGTTTCGATCGGTTCATCGCTCAACAGCACCACCGTCCGCACGGGCCCTGCGGCGCCGATGCAGTATTCGGTGACCACCTGCGCATCGGCAAGCGACGGCACGGCAGCGGCCGGCACCAGGGCGATGTCGGCCCGGTGTTCGGCGAAATTCCTTGCACAGAGGGAGGGTGGGGACAACAGCAGCTCGGCACGGAAGTTACCTTCGTGCCCGATACCATAGATGAACGGTATCGTATTGAGATACGACACAGCCGCTATACGTGGAACTATGACCATCATCCATAAGGTATAAAACTGTTGGTTTAATGATGCAAAGGTAATCAAATTTCGGGAGTTTTTCCATAAAATTTAGAAAAAGTGCCTCCGCCTCTTGACAAGGGGGTGTCGGCCGATGTATATTTGCAGGACAATTCACACCGCACGGTGCACAGTGCGCAGGTTATCGACATCGGGACAAGGTTCTCTTCCAGTTGTTTGTGAATTGTTGTTACAGTTTATCAACAATCTTTCAAACCGTTTATCAACAATGAATCGCACCCATCTCGAGGGTGTGGCGGAAACGCTTGCGACGCAGGCGGGCTATACGTTCTACGCCGGGCCGGAGGGCGACATGGCGCATACCCTACGGGGTTATCCCGCGGCATGGCTGACACCCCTGGAGCTGCATGCCGTCGAGGGGCGCAGCCACGGCCGGGCGACGTACGACATGACGCTGCACCTGCTACGCTCCGGCGCACGCCTCGCCCCGGAGGCCC
>ERZ791875.346-NODE-346-length-54449-cov-15.502464_pt1 | contig 54449 bp, 35 predicted proteins | sample MGYA00510278_ERZ791875 | MGnify/ENA primary metagenome ERZ791875 (study PRJEB30046, sample SAMN00792078) | human gut metagenome | study: EMG produced TPA metagenomics assembly of the A metagenome-wide association study of gut microbiota in type 2...
TCAAAATCTTTTATATTCATTTTACTACCTGATAATCATTTAAATGTGATAGGAGGGTACAAAGGTACGAATTAATACGTATTTTTGCAGAAAATCAAGTAGAAAGAAAAATGGATCATAAGAAACCTATCATACTAAACGATCTGGAAGAATGGGATTTTATTGACTATATAGACTCATTGATACAGAAGGAGGAGACTGTAGACTTAGAGTTTAAGATAGCCAAAGATGGTCTTCCTAATAGTTTATGGGATACTTATTCTTCTTTCGCCAATACAGATGGGGGAATTATCGTACTAGGTGTCAAAGAACACAAGCAACAGTTTATCATTGAAGGACTGACCAAAGAGCAAATCGGCCAATACAAAAAAGACTTTTGGAACCAAGCAAACAACCCGGATTGTATAAATGAAAACCTTCTTGTGGACAAAGATTTGTATGAAGGATCTTATAAAGGTAAAAGGCTTCTTCTGATTTACGTCCCCCGGGCAAGTCGCACACAACGTCCTATCTACAGAACCAAAAATCCTTTTGGCGGACATACATTTAAGCGTAATCACGAAGGTGACTATAAATGTACGGATGCAGAAGTCAGACGCATGATTGCAGATTCAGACGAAAGCCATCCACGCGATTCAAGAATTCTGTCCAATTATTCTATGGACGATATTGACAAAGAGACACTGATTCAATACAGGCGACTTTTTGCTAACCTTAAGCCATCCCACCCATGGCTTAGCTTAGATGATCTGGACTTCTTAACCAAACTGGAAGCATACCGCAGAGACCGACATACCAAAGAAGAAGGATTCACATTGGCTGGAATTCTCATGTTCGGGAAAACAGAAAGCATCACAGATCCGGAATGTGCGCCAAACTATTTCCCGGATTATAGAGAGCATCTGGAAACGGATATTTCTCTCAGATGGTCAGACCGTATCTGTCCGGACGGCACTTGGGAAGCCAACCTTTTTCAGTTCTACCGTAAAGTATATCCCAAACTGACAGCCATATTGCCAAAACCTTTTCAAATAAAAAATGGAATACGCATTGACGAAACGCCTACCCATATCGCAGTACGTGAGGCATTTATCAATGCTCTTATTCACTGCGACTTCTCAGAAGAAGGAAATATTGTCGTTGAACAATGGGTCGATAAATATCGTTTCAAAAACCCCGGAACAATGCTTGTCAGCAAAGCACAATATTATCAAGGAGGAGATAGTGTATGTCGCAATAAGGCGCTACAGAAAATGTTTATGCTGATCGGCTTTTCAGAGAAAGCGGGAAGTGGAGTAAATAAGATAATAAAAGGCTGGAGAGAAGCTAACTGGCAGAAACCATATGTTGAAGAATTCAATCGACCTGACAAAGTAGAATTAACCCTACCTATGATCAGCTTATTACCGGATGATGCGGTAATTAAACTAAAGGAACTATTTGATGGAAAGGTTGAGAGCTTGTCACAAGATGAGCTAACAGCTTTAGTGACTTGTTATAGCGAAAACGAAATTAGTAACAGCCAACTGCAATATATTGTCCCCCAACATCGTTCGGACATTACAAAGATGCTGAAGAAGCTTTGTAATGAGGGGTTCTTAGTTTCAAAAGGAAATGGAAGAGGAACAAAATATCATGTTAATGAGCCAGAAGGAAAAGTTAGAATCTCAGAAAGCTGCTCAGAGAGAAAGGTTGAGAGCTCAGAAGGAAAGGTTGAGAGCTCAGAAGGAAAGGTTGAGAGCTCAGAGAGAAAGGTTGAGAGCTCAGGACAAACAAAAAAGAGATTAAGTTTTGAAGATTTGCAAGCACAGATAATTACCATAGCGCAAGATTACGTAACAATGGAAGAAATTGCTATAAATACTCAAAAGAAATTGCAATATCTTGTTAATAAAATTATTCCGAGAATGCTACAAGCTGGAACGATTGAAAGGCTTTACCCCGGAGTGCCCAGCCATCCTAAACAAAAATATAAGGCAACTAATAAGAACCATAAATAAGCAATACGAGTACACTGCCAATACAGCTTTTTTCATAATTCTATTATTGTTAAGTATGTGATTAAAGGCAAAAGTAGGCTTTTTTCCGTATTTTTGCAGCGAAATAATCATTTAGTTCATCATATACATGAAAATAGACCATATAGACCTGGGAAAACATCCCATCCTTCTCGCCCCAATGGAAGACGTAACAGATCCAGCTTTCCGCCTGATGTGCAAAAAGTTCGGAGCTGACATGGTATATACTGAATTTGTATCGAGCGATGCACTGATACGCTCTGTCAGCAAGACTGCACAGAAGCTGAGTATCAGCGATGAAGAACGCCCTGTAGCTATTCAGATTTATGGTAAAGATACGGAAACGATGGTCGAAGCTGCGAAGATCGTAGAGCAGGCGCAGCCCGATATTCTCGACATAAACTTCGGCTGCCCCGTGAAGAGAGTAGCAGGAAAAGGAGCAGGAGCAGGAATGCTGCAAAATATTCCGAAGATGCTGGAAATTACCCGTGCCGTAGTGGACGCAGTCAAAATACCTGTCACAGTAAAAACCCGTTTGGGATGGGACGCCAACAATAAAATCATTGTAGATCTGGCAGAACAACTACAGGATTGCGGCATTGCCGCACTGACCATTCACGGTAGAACCCGTGCGCAGATGTACACCGGAGAAGCAGACTGGACACTGATCGGAGAAGTAAAGAACAATCAAAGGATGCACATTCCTATCATTGGCAACGGAGATGTGACAACGCCCCAACGCTGCAAGGAGTGTTTTGACCGCTACGGAGTAGATGCCGTCATGATCGGTCGTGCCAGCTTCGGACGTCCCTGGATATTCAAGGAAATAAAGCATTATCTGGAAACGGGGGAGGAATTGCTGCCACTCAGCTTTGAATGGTGTATGGAGGTACTTCGCCAGGAAGTGATTGACAGTGTGAATCTGCTTGATGAACGCAGGGGCATCTTGCACGTGCGCCGCCACTTGGCTGCCAGTCCGTTATTCAAAGGGATTCCTAATTTCCGCAATACCCGTATAGCCATGCTCCGAGCAGAGACAAAGGAGGACCTCTTCCAGATATTTGATGAGATTACCGCCAACCTCAGTTCTACTGAAGAAAATGCGTAAAATCATTCATTGATAATCACCTCCATCAATAAGGTATCTGCCGGAATCGTATCCTTGGAGGTGATACTATCCCTATCATCATGACGAACCGGAGGATGTATTTTCAGTTCATGAGTGTTACCCGGCGAAAAGCGGTCTCCTTTCTGGGTAAAGAAATAGTAACAGGTTCCCCCTCCCATCAGTATACAAGCTGCGGAAGCTGCTACTATCCAGATACGGAATGAAATCGTCCGCCGTTCTTTCCTCCCGATGGAATGAACCATCAGGCGCAACTGAGCCAAATCTTCCCTACATTCTTCACAACTCAACAAATGCCGTTGAAATTCCGTTTCCTCCTCCCTGCTCATCCGGTTTTGTATATACAACCAGCAATCGGAACGTTTGTATTCGCACTTCTTCATCTTGCTTCCTCCTCTCCCGTCACAAAAGGCACTGCCCCTCTACGTTTATATTCAATAATCAAATTAGCCATCCGCTTTTTCAGATACTCCTTACCGCGGCTCACTGACTTTCGCAAGTTATCCGGCTTTCGCCCGTCGGATGCTCCGTATAATATGAAAGCTATTTCCTCATATTTCTTATTCTCAACATAAAGCATTGATATAGCCCGCACTGTATCCTGCATGCCTTCCGCCAACTGATCATAAACGCTGCCATGTCCATAGCACAATATATCCGTCAAAGCACAGCAGACATCATATTCGTTTTTCTCATTCACTTCCAGCAGATAAGCAAACCTGCCATCCATCTTTTCCGAAGCGCCCCTAACGGAATCCTGACATTCCAGACACTGCCAGTCCTCATCTTCCAGCAGAATTTCCTTCGATCTCTTTCCCTCTGCCCTAAGCCATTCGCGAAACTTATTGCGTCCGGTCATCTGCAATGAATTAAGCAGATGGCACGCTGATGCAATCTGAGCCAGCTTCCCCCGTTCCAACTGCTCCTGTACAGAAATTACCGCCTCCATACTGACTTCTTTCACCGCTTCTTCATCCTCCCTGCTCTTTTCCACCACCAGAAAGCGGACAAAGCGATGTATCAACCTCCATATTTCTTCCCAAAACTCATTATCCTTTACTGACAAGCGCTCATACAACGACACATACTTCAAAGGAAACAAAGCACGTAACCTATTGATACAGCTTTTTTCCACTTCTCCGGGAGAAGTAAATAACGTGCCGTTGCAACAAGTCTCTCGATAGAATTTCGTAAAGAGAGCCAGGGATAATTTAAAGGCAACCGTTCGCCCCTCCTCTACCTTCAGTTCCTCGTCAATCGTTACCTCCTCCTGTCTTCTTTGAATATCAGACAACGCATTCTGCGATAACCGCCTCACCATCCGGGACATAGCAGGTTTCTCCGCTTTCCGGCAGAAGAACCTGGCAAATCCCTTCCGGGAATACCAACCATTCAGTAGACGCTCCTTCCACTCCCCAAATTCTTTCAACGAACAAGCATCCGGCAGAGAAGCGTTATCCGCACTAGACAACTCTTTCACAACAGCCCGTTTGTCCGTAATAAAACCGCTGTCTTCCAATGCGTAGCGTTCGCATTCTTTCGTCACGATTTCTTCTATCAACTGATTATTCGTCATAATTTTATCACTTTAGGGCGCTTTTCTTTACAGGAAGGTATCACTTGCCCGGCTTTTGCATTCATATAAGTAGGGTCACATACTATAAACTTTTTCCCTTGCAAAGATACATAGGCTCCCTTTACTTCTCCTTCATCCATACAGACAGCAGTTGCCACATGTCCCGGATAGTCAAGCAAAACCACCTCTTTTCCCAGCAAGCGACCGACCAAACGGACAAAGAGAATGGAACGGTCTTCGCAATCACAGGCGGGATAATAAAAGGTTTCTTCTATAAAAAATGGTTTCTCATAGCCGAACTGCTCGCCATCTGTCTGATAACGGAATCCTGTCTGTACCCACAACAGTAGTTGATTAAGTGTCTCTACAAATGGTTTTTCCGCTAATTGCGCAGAAAGCGACGCAAGTAATTGTTTCATCAGTTTATCGTCAGACACCGCACGGGCATATACCGCCAGTTCGCATGAAGGGTATTCCTTGTAAAACCGTATCTTATTCTGATTGACTTCTCCTTTTACTTCCAGTCCGGCAGCTTTTATACTAAAAGCTTTCGGCTGCACAGGCAGCAGCAGTTCCTTACAAATCATCAGCGACAGATAAGGAATCTGAATCAACTTATCCGGCAATTGATAGGTAAATATGTTCGAATAAGATTTCAAGTCTTTATTGGAAAATACGTAATAAGTACGACCATTCATCTCCAAATAAGGACGGGTGTATACTTCCTCACGAATAGGGACCAATAAAACCAGAAACCGGTCTATTCTGGCCAAACGCACATCATAGCCGGACTGTACGAGAAGAAAATGTTGAAATACTGTGCGGCAATCCTCACTCTGTAAGGTTGAAAGCCGGGCAGCGACCTTCTCCGCCAACAGGAAATAAGCCCAGTCGTTCATCTGCATCTTTTCTTTGTGGCGAAGCATATCGGACAGTAAAGAGGAAAAACGGCTGTCGGCTATCTCCTTCCAAAGAGTTCCTACAGATCGTTCTGTGATAGCAGACAGAGCAAACCGGCGGCTTTGATAATGCAACCGCAATTCTGCTCCGAAATAATCCAGTTGCAGGGAATCCGTAACTTTCCGGAAACAAGCCTCCGAAGAAGTCTTCTCCAAAATAGTTCGCTCCATTGCTTCTTTTGCCGCAGATTTCTGTTCAACAGTCATCTCCTTCCCTTCATCCGCACCTACGAGTACTGCACGACACTCCTTCTCTTCCTGAGATAAGACAGGGGATAGCGGTTTCGGCGTTTCATCCGGAGTCTTCCCTTGAAACAGGCGGTATTCTTTCCATGCCTTACTCAAAAAGTCGATATACTCTGCATTGATTTCTTTCCGGAAACCATCATATTCGCCTTGCAGCTCTTTCCGGAAATCGGCAAACTCACTCCCTTCGGACGAGTGGTTGTTCTGCGCAAACATCTGTACCGACAGGCAGGCTGTGAGAAGCAAAGCCGGCAGTATGCGTCTGATTATGTAGAAGAAGAAGATGTCCATACGTATTAAACTGGTTATGTGTGTGAAACTTACGGTGCAACTGTAGGCATGGCGTTCATTCTTTCATCTTCCGGTCCCGGAGTAATCACCACCGTCACAGGAGGATAAATAAGGCTTACCAGTTGCTTCAAGTCATCATTATTCATACGGATACATCCTTCGGAGGCCCTTGTGCCGACAGTTTCGGAAAGATGTGTTCCATGTATTCCGATTCCTTTATGTCCGGGAACAGCCAGACGGATAAAGAAATCGCCATACGCTCCGCTAACCTCTCCTTTCCCGTCTCCAAAATCGTGTTTCCAATCAGATGAGTGTTGAATATCGGCTATCTGAAAGACTCCTTCGGGAGTACGCATATCACCGACCTTCTCTTTATTGCCCGCATTTATACCGGTCGCTACAGAGGCGCTGAAAAGCTCGTTTCCTTTATAATCTATCAGCCTCAACTTCATATCCTGCTTGGAAATAAGGATAAAACGGGCATTTTCTATTTTATCCAGCTCTGCACGATGACGAAGTTCAAGCCAACAGACAGCGCCCACTGCACAGATAATTAATAGCAAGACCACTCCTAAACAATAATACTTCCTCATCAAAGCGAAATATTAAGATACTCATTATTATCAAAAATCACTTTTACACCTCCATATTTAGGAACAATATTTTTAATGAATCCTGCCTGGGGAGCACCCATACTGAACCGGAAGACAGGTTTCTCTGTTGCATCCTCAAACGAGTAACAGACCAATACACGATTCCCCGTTACGTTATCCCCAATAATAAATACGAAATCGGTGTATTTACTATATTTATCAAAAATACGGGGATAGAAGACAGTGTTCGGCTTTTGATTGATTGGCCTCGTATAAAGTTGCCAGGCATTCGGCCCACTTTGCAAGTAATTCTTTTTAAGATAGTCAAGTATTGCCAGCCGGCATTTGGATGATTCGATACATTCTTTGGTATCGTTATCGCCCCATACACCGTTCAACAAAGCAAAACTTAGTGAATCGAGCAGATAAGACGTGGCTATCACTCCTTCTTGTCCGTTTACCTTTACCTCTGCCCAATCGCCAAGCTTGTTGTAGGTGATTACTTCCGTTCCGTAAGGTACTTTTCCCAGAATATTGTATTCTACTCCTGCCATTCTTGAAGAACGGAGAAATACATTATTAGCTACGACGTATGTACGGGGGGCATCTCTGTCCTTGGCATACGGCGTGTACCAGAAGAAGTACACCAGGATTCCTCCAACTGCCAGCAGGACGCCTGCGAGAATAGAAATAAGTATCGTAAGATTTGTCTTTGAGGAGTCGGTAACCGGAGCAATTCCATCTTCTGTCTGAGCTGGAGTCTCTACGTGCGAGGCTTCTTCATTGGATTCCTGCCTCCAATCTTTTTGGCACGCAGAGGGTTGATAAGCCTTATACTTATCATCGTCAAACTCAGCAGTTATTGTTTCCGCCTCAATAGTGCTGACAACTTCCGGATTGGAAACAACAGTAACTTTTGGAGTAGCAACAGCAGTGATTCTGTCCAGCAGAACCTTTTCAGCCGCCTTTATGAGTTGGGGATTATAATCTTCCCGATGCTGCAAGATAGATTTCAGTTCCTCGTCTGTCTTAGCCTCCGCTTTCCGTAAAAAATCATCCGTCACCGATGGGGAAGCCTCCAACTTTTGAATAGTTTCTCCTGTCGCTGGTTGCGTAGTGACTGTGGTCTGAGATGCCGGTACTTTCACATACTTGTTCAAAGTGTTACTAGCTTTGCGCCTTTCTATTTCTTCGGCTACCACACGAGGTACACATTTCTTATTGATCGGATTAAAAATGGCAGACAACGCTTTGGCTTCTACCAAACCACAGGGAATGCCAATAAGAGTCACAAACTCTGCCGCAATCATCATCACCGATGTCATAGCGGCAAACAGTCCGAATGGGAAATAAAGAATGCGAATAATGATCGACCATGCTTTTACAAATTCATTCTGTTTCTCGCCCGTCAGCAGCTCCAATTCCTTACGCGACACTAATCCTTTATTAAAAGGTGCAAGCATGAATAGGCTCAACTGAAATAATCCCAATCCTAAAGGTATGCCTATAATTGTAATACACCAAAACAATCCGCCAATGGCATATAGTAGTGATTTCAGAAATCCACAATACGGAAAATGCCAGATAATGTTACCTAATGTTCTCATAAATATAGATATTTAGTGTTTCAGTTACTAGAATTCATCTTCGACAAATATGAAAAGAAAGTTGCCATTGTAATCGATAAAACCGTCATATCTGGTATTATTACCTTCTGTCTTACAATGCATTATTTGATTATAACGAGAATCTAATTTATAATAGTTATAAGATGATAAATGAAAGGGTTCCTCACCTTTGTAAGTCAGCAGCGTAGTTCGAAACATTCCTCCATCCACTACACAACAATCATTCTGATAGTCCAAAAACCATCTGAATCGTTCGCGAGCAGCCAAACGGGCTTCCTCAATCTCGTTCTTCACTATCTGAAAATTCTTATCGATGAGACTTGCATTCTGTTTTCCCAGAAGATGCACCCATGCATATCCTTTATGAAACTGACGGATATCTTCAAATTCCATAGAAACAACTTCACCTGTCCTATCGATAGCCACACAGTTACCATTGGCTTTCTCTACGGAAGAGAATCCTTCTATAAACGGATAAGGTTCATTGGAAAATTTGGCAGGAATCACCCACTTACCTGTCATATCAATAAAACCCCATCGGGCACCCGATGTAGTAGATACTTTCACAGCTGCCAGCCCTTCACTAAAATCACGGGCATCATCATAGCGAACAGGTATAGCTATTCTTCCTGAAGTATTTATGTATCCAAACTTCCCTTGATTATAGTAGCGTGCGAGTCCTTCGGAGAATGGGTAAGGCTTATTCACTTGTTCCATTACCATAGCCGAATAACTCAGGTTCTGAAACACTTCCTGACCTTTATTATTGAGAAAAACAATCTTCGATACTCCACCGACTCTTTTTTTTGCTCTTGCATATCCACTACAATAATCGCTTATGGATATAACTTCTCCCGGTATCCGATAACTCTTTCCGGTATTATCAATTACATAGAACACTTTCTTCCCGTTTATATCACGGGTTACGCTACAGGCATTACCACCGAAATGGGGCGTACGTATCGTTTCAGCGGAACTCCATACAAAATCATGTACTAAATCTCCCTTATCATTTATAAATCCCCATTTACCGGTTTCACGATTTTGTACTGCCAGCATTCCATCATAAAACTGATAGTCTGTATAATAATCATTAATGACTATCCGCTTCACATTGTCGGGCACGTTCAGTTGTAATACTTGCGCATTCATTAGTGGCGCAAACGCCAAACTCAATATCATTAATGCAATGAAACAATGTACTCTTCTAGTATTTAATTTTTTCATATTCTTCTCACTGTCTGAATTAGTTAACTATCGTTTTTATATACCGGAATGCCTGATTGGGGAAAAAGCGAAGACCTACCTGAACATTCATCTTAACAGGTTCTCCGTTTATAACTCCCGGATTCCATTTGGGCATCATTCTGACAAGACGCAGCGCCTCTTCATCCATACTTACCGAAACTCTGGCTTTCAATTTGGCGTTGGTCACCTCTCCACTTTCTGTGACAGTAAATTCCACGATAACTTCTCCATATCCGGCAGTTGCTATTGCGGGCTTTCTAGGATTGGCATTATCGGCAAAGAACTTTTTCATAGCTGTCTGACCGCCAACAAATACAGGAGCACGGCTAGGTCCTGTTGCTTCTCGGGTCGCAGGAGTGGAAGACGTGGAAGCATTAGCTGCCTGAGGGAAATAAGTGATGGTTCGTGTTTCATAATAAGTTTTTTTTTCGGTACTCACCTTATCGGGACCACCGTCAACGTACTCCGTTATTTTACAAGTGCCATTTACTTTGCGTTTAGTCCAATTATCGTGAGAATCCACATTCACATACTCATAAAGATAAGTATAAAGATAAGTGCCCATTTCGTCATAATGCTCAAGAGTCATTTTCCCTGGCAGCCGCTCTGAGCCCACATAAGTGTATTTTTCTGTAGCCAGTGCCGGCCACATCATATACTGAGCCTCTATTAATCTCCCTTGATTGTCGAAGATATAATGTTCGGGACATTCCGGTTCCTGGGTATCTGTTTCAATACGCTTATTTTCAGCAAAAGTTATTTTGTAAGAACCATGTCCATCTATCGTGTATTGAAATTGATTTGCATAGGAGTAAACACTTTCACTACCATCTTTCCATTTTTTACTAATGAGATTTCCCTGTCTATTAAATGTCATGGTCGTTCCATCACTTCCAGTCACCGTCTTGACATTACCATATAGTCCTTTTGACATTGCCCCTGTCATCTGTTCGGGGTTTAGCTTACCGGAACTTACCGTAGAGTTTTGTCCCATCAGGATCAGAGGCATCAAAGACAACGCACCTGCTAAAAAAAGAATCTGTTTTTTCATAATGTATGCTTTTTATATTATCAATCATCTTACCACTTGATATCCTCAAACGTGATCTTATTGAGTTGAGGCTTCCATGGCTGCGTACTGGATATCTGAAGATCGAATCGTTTCAGATAAGCTGCCGCATCTTTCACATCTTTAACGGAAATCTTACATTTGACCGGTACATTCTTCAAGAATGTGAAAGCGTTTCCATTTGTTACTCTGTTGTCGCCTATGTAGAAAGGCATATTGGTTCCCCGATATGAATTGGCTTTATCGTCAACACAAACAGAAGTTTCTACGTTAAACCAAACTTGCCAATCGTCATTGTTATTGGTCACAGTAAACTCGAACTCAACGGTACTTCCGTTCTTCACACATTGCAGGAAGGATACATTCACTTTTGAATCGCAAGGGGTGATCGTCCCGCAGCTTCCGCCACTGCCTTCACCACTTCCGCCACCTCCGCCATTCGCCGTCACAGATACTTCAACGGGGATAGATTCTCCATCAGCTTCCACTATCAGGTTGGTAGTGGAAGCTTCCGTTATCTTGCTGCGGTCGATGTTGACCACTACTACACTACCTTTGCCCGAAGCTGTCGTACCACTGACAGGAGTGACGCTCAACCATGAATCAAGCACGGAAACAATCCAGGAAGCCGAACCGGATGTACCGATATTCTCAATAGTAAATGTCTTCGATATGCTTTGCCCGGTGAAATTCAGCGAACGGGTGCTCAACTTGATTCTGGATTCGCCACGACTTAAAACCATATCTCCCGACGCCTGCTCACCTGCCACTACATTGATTCGCTTCGTATTCGTCTTGTATCCCGACTTGGATATCTGAATCGTATATTGTCCCGGCTCCAGATCCAGAAATTCATAACGTCCGTCGCTGCCTGTATTTGCCGTCTTTCCACCGGGATTAAGAGCGATATGACCGTCTTGTATCGGTTCGCCATTATCCGTATCATTCACAATACCATAAATTGTTCCGTTTGTTTCTACTTCATCCTTTGCACAGCCGCATAATGCGATGATCAGTATCAAAAGAGAGAAAAGATTCTTCTTTTTCATTTTCATATTTGTTTTTATTTGAGTTATAAGATTCATTTGAATAATAAGATGAGACTGATTGATTCAGAAACGTATCGCCAGTGTCATGCCATTACAATCTCCCACTGCCGGACATAACGCCATACGAACCTGCTTGTGTGTGATGCTTCGTTTACGCCCGTTCGCCACTAAAGCATCTATCAAGTTATAGACATACAATGCCGCCGCCCCGCCTATACAGACATTGCGCACATTCTCCCAGTTATCCGCTTTCGTATTATAAGTCTCCAGGTGTTTGGGTTGCTCACGCATCTTCTTCGTATAAGAAGCACGAAGATTCTCGGCAGCAATGATACCTCCTATCAGGACCACTTCACCGCCTAATATGCAAGCACCTTTTGTTTTATTGCCTTTATAAAGCTGTCCCCATCCGGGCACAATCAGCGACCGGGCAAACCCTCTCGCCCCGTATTTCCGACTGAACGATAAACGGTCGAAAGACGGAGCCGCATTATCCGCAACTCCATAGAGAGCATAACACCGATATATCCGTCTGCCATCCGGGTAAAGTACATATTCCCAGTATTCATCATATTTGAAGGAAATCACCGTCACCCGATCTCCCTGAATGTCATAGGAGAAATGATAACTCTCACTTTCGGCCGATTTTCCATCTACCTGTTCAAGACTGATTTGCGCCACTGCCTGTTCGCTAATGTGATGCTTTCTCTTTATATAAGTAGAAAGATTCAGCAGGCAACTATGCCTTGCATCCTCCAAATGCTGATGTTCCCCTTCCGTTATCTGATAATGGAAAGTCGGGTTACTCGTTTTCGGGGTACGGTTGGCCAACCATGCCGGACGAAGTTTCTCGGAACGCTCCATCACCTTCTGGGCACAAGCACGAAAGGGAGCCAAAGCTCCCAACACTATACATACAAGCAAGAATGCATAGGCCATCTTTCTAAAAGATAGTAGTTCCATATTTTGCTTACTCTACCTCATCGTTAATAAACTTCTCTACTGATTTCGCATATTCCTGATGAAGATTCGATTCTTCCAGCGCGTCCCTGATAGCCTGCGAACGCTTCTTACGTGCCGACTGCTTATCTACCAGATAGTAAATCTCATAACTGTTGACCCCGTCGTCTCCCTTGCGAATCAAGGTAAAGCTCTCCTCCAGTTCACCTTTGATAGCTCCCTGGAATTTACTGATACAGGCTTCCTGAAAACGGTTATACTCCGCAGGTACCTCCGTTCCTTCGTCCACGCCCATATCCCGCATGGCTTTCCCTTTCAGGTCCTGCCCCATCCGGGTGGCCATCTCCACACATGCCGCATTGAAAGCGGACGCCCGGCAAACGGTCGCGGAACGGCAGCCGGAAGATGTACCGATTACCTCATAGAAATCCGGATTTGCATCCATTTTCGCATAATGTTCGCTGAGTTTTCCCCGTAGAGTACGCGTGCTTCCATGAACCTGCCAGCCGGCTTGTTCCAGTTGCTGTAATTTTTCATTCAGTTCGTCCGTACGTGTGTAGGCTGCCGAGGAAGCCTTTTTAGAACTGCCACAAGAAGTGAATAACGCAATGGCAAAAAGTGTCAAAGCAACGGTAAAGAGTGTTTGTCTGTTTTTCATAATTCTATTCTATTTTAATTGTTTTGTTTCTGAATAAAGTGGTATAAAACGGGCTGTTTCCCCGTATTCTTAACCAAAAATCTACCAGATCTCACTAAGAAGGAAAAAGCCAGCTTTTATACCACTCTTACTCTTGTTTGCTCTTTTCCATCCGGCAAATTTTGCTCATCTACATAACTATTGAACGAAACATTAAAAATGTGACAGTAACGACAAACTTTTTTTCATAGTTTTCTCAGGGAAGGTACGAAAAAAGGCGTGACGCTGTTTTTCCTTATCAGATAGTGAGGCTCTGGTAAACCCGAATACGAATAAGTAAAAAACAGTTCACGCCCTATGATTTAACAAGGGTGTAAACATGCACTATACTTATTATTCCTGTATTCAGAAGAAAATTTACCAGATTTTCACTATCCAGAATAATAATTATCACATTTATATTATCATGTCATTAAAACCCTGCCTCTGGCAGAGACAGTCCTTAACGACGCAAAAATAGCAAATAAAACTTAATAACAAACCAAAAAGAAGAATCTATTTTACAGAAACAGATTATGTTTTCCTGAGATGGGGCAATAAATTATCCATGAAATCAAATACCCGATTGTAAAGGTAGATATATTTACGCTCACAACTTGGCTTGATAACAAAAAGTACATTAACAAGTAGATATAAAATTGTACGTTACTTCTCCCGTCATCTATTAATAGAAAAGTTCTATTCTCCTTATTACTAAGTTGCATTCCGTTAATTACAAAGTTTCTTTTCTCCGCTTGTAAACTATAAATAGAAGCTTCATTTATAAAAATGAAACTTTCATTTATATAATTGAAAGTTGCAATTCTATAAACGGAAGTTGCGTTTATAGTTTGAATCCGGTAAAAGAGAAGTTTACTATTAGAGAAACAGAAGTCTATCTCTAATATACTGGAACTTATCTATTAATGCCTGAGATAATAAGTAACGGTACAGGCAAGACCCACAAAGGCGATACGGGGGTGAAAGATAAAGGGTGAAAGATGAAAGATCGGGTAAAAGATAAAAAAGATCTTTCACCAGTCTACAAATCCGATGGATAAAGCATTTCAGCTATTGCGGTGATAGGTGAAAGATGAAAACACATTTTTTTCGTAGGAAGAGAGATAGTAGTAACCGGACCGGCAACTACAGTTAGGCTCACTTAAACATCGGCTGCGCAAACCACTTCTTGAACATCCACGTCGCCACAACATACAACAAGAATGCAGAGAAGAAACCTACGATCGCATCGATAACGTAGTGTGCCTGAATATACACGGTAGCCCCGCAAAGCAGCATATAGAAAGGGATCAGACAGGCAAACAACTTCTTACTTCCACGCCATGCCATAATCATAAGAATGGTAGAAATACCGACATGCGAACTGGGGAAAGCTGCCGTAGGACGCTCTCCCACTTGCTGCGAACCTTCTACCAAACTGTAAAAGAAGCCATGTTGATAGCCCGGACCGGGAAGTAACTCCTGATTGTTATTGAAATAATCGCCGATAGCCGGGAAAATTCCTTTAGATACATTATCAAAACCTATAGCCGGGAAGTAGAACTGCGGCCCTGCTACCGGAACAAAAATATAAATCAGATAATAGATAAAGAAAGAAGTTACCAGTACAAACGACATCTTCTCAAACCATTCAAACTTATAGATAAAATAAAACACCGTCACAATGAGCATCATCGGATAATAAAAGAAATATCCCATATTGAATGCTTCACTGACCAAAAGATGCGGGAATGTATGACAGAACCAGATAGCAGGTTGCCCATTGAAGATAAACTGCTCGGTTATGGCAAACACATGGTCGAGATTCGGAAAGAACCGGTTAAACTCAAACGTATCCGGATACCAGTAGGAAAGCAGGCTCATCTGAATAGCAACACGTACAAACGCCGAAAACTTGCAAGGAGCCAGCCGATAAAGATACATCAGCAGAAAAGTCATTGCAGCAATCATCGCCCTATCCAGCAACATGTGCCATGGATGATCCATTCGCTGAAACAGGAACAGAATCAAAATGGAGGTCAACAGATTATAAATCAATGTTATCTTCTCCACAGCAAACAACCCCTTCCGGGTTTCCACTCGCTTAAATAAGTCTAAAGCCATCCTTCGTTTTTATACCAGTCAATGGTTTCACGGACTCCCTTCTCCAAGTCATATTCGGGAGCATACCCTAGCTCATTAATGGCAGGGGTTATATCACATTGCCAGTTACGTTGTTTCATTATTTTATATTTATCAGAATTCAGCGTACTGCTCTTGCCGGAACGTGTTGCAATGAATTCAGCGAGCAAAGATATAACTTTTAGCACAATTAATGGACATTTCACATGAATAACAAACGGATTACCCAGTTCTTTTTGTATTAAGTCCGAAAATACACGACTATTATACACCTTCCCGTCAGTCAGAAAATAGGCTCTTCTAGTCACTTTTTTTTCTATTCCTAAAAAGATGGCCTGCACAATGTCTTTTACATAAACAAAAGTCAGGTCCTGCCGCCGGAAGCCGACAGAGAAGTCAACATGCTGCCGGATGGACTTCGCCATCAGGAAATAATCCAGTTCACGAGGACCGTAAACTCCTGTAGGGCGATAAATAACATAAGGGAAACCGGGAATACTCTGAATATAAAGTTCAGCCTTAAGCTTGCTAAGACCATAAGCAGTATTTGGCATCGGGACATCACCGGCTTCTATCGGCGAATAATCTTTTTCGCGTACAGGTCCGAATACACTCAGCGTACTGATATAGATGAATTGCTTCGGAACCATATTCAACGCTTTCAGGGTATCAATAAAGTATTTGGTCTGGAGATAATTCACATAATCAAAAGTATTCTTATCCGGACATTTCGTGACTCCCGCACAATGGATGATATAATCAAACTTATTATAGGTTCCTTTATGTCCGGAGAGTTGGGCACGCAATTCATTGGGATGGGCAAAGTCCAGTTCCAGAAAGTGGATCTTCCGGTTCTTCAAGTACTTTTTGCTGCTGGTGGGACGAATCCCCGCCCACACACCAAACTTTCGTTTTAATGCCTCTTCGACAATAAAACTTCCTATAAATCCGCTTGCTCCTGTTATTAAGATGCTCTCCATTAATTATAACCTCAATGTATAAGAAAAGAATGATGCTACAAAGATACAATAAATATAAAATAAAAGCCATTTTGCATTTCTCAATTATTCTCTCTTATAAGCATTCCTCCTAAATCACCTTAGAAGGAATACTTTTTATTTTAATAAGGACGAAATTATCGAAGTCAGCGAAAGTTTTATCCAATTCATAACTATCAAATTCAAATATTTGTTTACTTTGTACTCCCATCAAAGAATTTTCAAATAAATCAATTCTATACATTATGGCGAAAAAGAAAGAAAAGAAAGAGAAAAAGGCCGGCAAAAGGATGAGTAAGAAAGAGCTGGCAGCGTTATTGATAGACTTTTTCCATGCCAAACCCAGCGAAACGCTTAGTATGAAGTATATTTTCTCGGAGTTGCATCTCACTACCCATCCGCAGAAAATGCTATGCGCTGACCTGTTACACGACCTTTCAGATGACGATTATATTTCCGAAATTGAAAAAGGAAAGTTCCGCCTCAACAATCACGGAACGGAGATGATCGGTACCTTCCAACGCAAGAGCAACGGAAAGAACTCATTTATCCCCGAAGGTGGAGGCGATCCGATCTTTGTTGCCGAACGCAATTCGGCACATGCCATGAACAATGACAAAGTAAAGATCACTTTCTACGCCAAGCGGAAGAATAAAGACGCGGAAGGAGAAGTCATCGAGATTCTGGAACGTGCCAATGACACCTTTGTAGGTACACTGGAAGTAGCCAAGTCGTATGCATTCTTAGTTACGGAAAACCGTACGCTTGCCAACGACATCTTCATCCCGAAAGAGAAGCTGAAAGGAGGAAAAACCGGTGACAAGGCAATCGTGAAAGTAACCGAATGGCCCGACAAAGCAAAGAATCCTATCGGACAAGTGATCGACATCCTCGGGGTAGCAGGAGACAATACAACAGAAATGCACGCCATCCTCGCTGAGTTCGGCCTGCCCTACGTATATCCGAAAGCGGTAGAAACAGCAGCCGATAAGATTCCCGCAGAAATTACTCCGGAAGAGATAGCCAGACGCGAAGACTTCCGTAAGGTAACGACTTTCACCATCGACCCGAAAGACGCCAAGGACTTCGACGACGCACTTTCGATCCGCCCCATCAAAGACGGATTGTGGGAAGTAGGCGTACATATCGCTGACGTGACTCACTATGTAAAAGAAGGCGGCATCATCGACAAAGAAGCAGAGAAGCGGGCGACTTCCGTTTATCTGGTGGACCGCACCATTCCGATGCTTCCCGAACGCCTGTGCAACTTCATCTGCTCCCTGCGTCCGAATGAAGAGAAACTCGCATTCTCCGTCATCTTTGACATTACCGAAAAAGGAGAAGTAAGAGACTCCCGCATCGTACATACCGTCATCAACTCCGACCGTCGCTTCACATACGAAGAGGCGCAACAGATCATCGAAACGAAAACAGGCGATTTTAAAGAAGAAGTTCTCATGCTGGATACCATCGCCAAAGCACTTCGCGAGAAACGTTTCGCAGCAGGAGCTATCAACTTCGACCGCTACGAGGTGAAGTTTGAAATCGACGAAAAGGGCAAACCTATCAGCGTATACTTCAAAGAATCCAAAGATGCCAACAAGCTGGTAGAAGAATTCATGCTGCTTGCTAACAGAACAGTTGCAGAGAAAGTGGGACGAGTGCCTAAAAACAAGAAACCTAAAGTACTTCCTTATCGTATCCACGATCTGCCCGATCCGGAAAAGTTGGAAAACCTGTCACAGTTCATCGCCCGCTTCGGCTATAAGGTACGTACAAGCGGAACGAAAACAGATATATCAAAGTCTATCAACCATTTGCTGGACGATATTCATGGCAAGAAGGAGGAAAACCTGATTGAAACCGTATCCATCCGCGCCATGCAGAAAGCGCGTTATTCTACGCACAATATTGGTCACTACGGACTGGCATTCGACTATTACACCCACTTCACTTCACCCATCCGCCGATTCCCGGATATGATGGTGCACCGCTTGGTTACGAAGTATATGGATGGCGGTCGTAGCGTATCCGAAAGCAAGTACGAGGACCTCTGCGACCATAGTTCGAACATGGAACAGATTGCAGCCAATGCCGAACGTGCTTCTATCAAATACAAACAGGTAGAATTCATGAGCGAACGTCTCGGACAGATTTATGACGGTGTGATCTCCGGTGTAACGGAATGGGGGCTTTACGTTGAACTCAACGAGAACAAATGCGAAGGTATGGTTCCGATCCGTGACCTGGATGATGACTATTATGAATTCGACGAAAAGAATTATTGCCTCCGGGGACGCCGTAAGAACAAGATATATAGTCTGGGAGATGCCATCACTATCCGTGTGGCACGTGCCAATCTGGAGAAGAAGCAATTAGACTTTGCGCTGATTGAGAAATAGAAACAAGTACTGTAAAAACGAATTAATAGTATACTCTTCTGTGCCACCCTATTGGCACGCTTGTGCCAAAGGCTGGGCATAGTAGTGCCAATGCGATGGCACAACTGTGCCAGAGGCTTGGCACAAACCTGTAAAAACTGACATTAGAATGAAAACAATCGTTATCGAAGACAAGCAACGAATCGAATCCATTATTCTTCAAGCCGATGCCTGCTTTGTAGGCATAACGGACCTGGAAGGCAATCCATATGTAGTTCCTATGAACTTCGGTTATGAAAACGATACTCTTTACCTCCATTCCGGTCCCGAAGGGGGAAAAATAGAAATGCTGCAACATAATAACAACGTGTGTATCACGTTCAGCCTCGGACACAAACTTGTCTATCAGCATAAGCAGGTAGCTTGCAGCTACAGTATGCGCTCGGAGAGTGCAATGTGCCGTGGAAAAGTAGAATTCATAGAAGATATGGAGGAAAAGCGCCGTGCACTGGACATTATCATGCGCCATTACACGAAAGATCAGTTCAGCTATTCCGATCCTGCCGTACGGAATGTCAAAGTATGGAAAGTACCTGTAGATCAGATGACAGGAAAAGTTTTCGGTCTGCGGGCAGACGAAAAACCATGAGATGTACAAACCTCATGGAATCACCTGCAAAATCATGTATTTTATGATGTTATAAGTCAGTCTATCAGTATTGATTTACTTCACCATCTATATACTCTGCCCTATTCTTTAACCAATTCTTCAACTCTACCACCTTTGCATCGAATGAACGGGTGTTTTCCCATAACTCACTATTTCTCGTTACAGATGGTTTAATAAGCTTGGCCTGATCATCTATATACTGCAACAACTCATTCAATTTATTAGACTTAAAGTCTTGCCAAAAGTTTTTATAGAGTTTCCTTACCCGGCTATCTTGCAGGAAACGTCGGAAAAAAGCGGTTCCCACTCCATTCATATCATCAGAAAAGAGCGGAGTTTCATAACTCCCGAAATGTGTCTCTTTACCTTCATAATCATACGCCCAGTCAAAGTCCCAGATCGGTCCCATAACATATTTACCTTTCCCCTCTTTATGAATAAAGATGCTTTTCGGATGGTTAATCTCCATATTGTGTACTAAATTAAAGGTAATCAGATATTTTGCAACCGATTCAATATCAATCATATCCACATACATATTTCCTTCTAACGGCTCCTTTGCAAACTGCACGGTAAATGCATTAAAATCTTTCTTCCAATACTCAAACTGCTCTGTAGTCAAATCGGGGTCTTTCACCATTACCGGAAGATTGAATGCTTCGGACTTGAATTTCGGATCTTCATCAAAATAGGAATCAAGCTCCCACATCACGCTGTTATTCTCATCCAAATCCACACGGTTTTCTTTGATTTCTATCTGTTCCGTCAGCAGATAGGAACCCTTGTATTTGCCATTCAGAACCACATCCACCGGAATGGCATGATTGGTGAAAGGAATATTCAGCAATTGCCCGACTTTGAAGGCAACTGAGTTAAGCATCAAGGTAGGATCGATATGATTAGCCAGTAATACATAATTCTTCGCTTTTCCCAAACCACAAATCTCAGATTTCTTATCAAGCTTTAACCGGTAAGGTTTCTTCGGATATCCCCATGTGGAGTTTCCCCTTCCTTTCACCTCTGTCTTGCCTGTATAGTTCTCATAAATCCCCTTGCCATCCACGGTGAGAGTCGCATTCAAATAATAATCCTTACTTGGTATTTCCGTTATACTAGGGTCTTCTGTCGTGATCGTAAACTGAGGAATCAGGATAAAGTCCAGCGTCAGGATGTATCGGACTACTTCTCCATTCCGCATCACAAACTGATAAGTGACCGGAGAGGTGAAATCAATCTCCGTCACACCGCTGACCTGTTCTACATCATCTACCATTACTTTCACGGCATCAGTCGTAAAGACAGGAATCAGTTTCGATTGTGGAAATGTGTAGGAAGATACAATAGTCTCATCTTCAATCGTACATGAGACATCAGCAGTCAGCAAAGCATTATCTTTTCTCAAAAAGCGAAATTCGGATAACACCTGCGCATCTTTCAAGACAACTTCGACTGTATATTGTTCCCTGCTGCCGTCTTCTGCTTCTACGAGAATCATCAGCGGCCGGGAAAAATCATTCGAAGTGATGCCGGATTCCTGCCCGACTCCATTCACACTTACAGACGTTCCCTCATACTTGAATGTAGCAATCAATGACTTCAGGTCATCATATTGATCCATTGACAGCGTTATCACATTCCCTTTAATGGAACCTCTCACATCATTCTTAATTTTACCTTGATTGTCACTCTTCTGAATCGAAAAGCTGATTAATTGCTTCGTTGAAGAGAGAGGAGTTTCTTCATCTTTACAGGCAGAAAGCAGCAGGAGAATAATCATCAGAATCCCTAACGTCTTGTTTTGCATAGTATTAAATAAAAATGGTTACTTGGCAAATATACGGTTTTGCCAAGTAACCACAGGATTATTCTCTATATTTCTTTCAAAAAAACGTTCCTTTACAAAGGATACTCTTCAAACGCGTACAGGATAGTAGATAAATAACGCTCTCCCGTATCGGGCAATAAGGCTACGATCATCTTCCCTTCGTTTTCGGGACGTTTCGCCAGTTCGGTAGCCGCATAGACGGCTGCTCCCGAAGATATGCCGACCAACAGCCCTTCTTTTTCCGCCAGCGCACGACTGGTACGGATAGCGTCGTCATTCTGCACCTGAATAATTTCATCTACGACAGAAGCATTATAAGTCTTCGGTACGAAACCGGCACCGATTCCCTGAATCTTGTGAGGTCCGGGCTTTCCGCCGGACAGTACCGGAGAGTCGGCAGGTTCTACCGCCACCGCCTTCACACTGGGATCGCGCATCTTTAATGCTTCTCCTACTCCGCTAATTGTCCCGCCAGTACCTACACCGGCAACGAAGATATCGACTTTCCCCTCGGTATCTCTCCATATTTCCAGTCCGGTAGTGCGTAGATGCATAGCGGGATTAGCAGGATTTTCAAATTGCTGTAAGATAACGCTGCCCGGAGTGGCAGCTTTCAACTCTTCCGCTTTGGCAATCGCCCCTTTCATTCCGTCGGCACCGGGAGTGAGCACAAGTTCCGCTCCCAGAGCTTTCAAAAGGTTACGACGTTCTACGCTCATCGTATCGGGCATCGTCAAAATCAGTTTGTACCCCTTGGCGGCAGCCACGAATGCCAATCCTACTCCCGTATTTCCACTGGTAGGCTCGATGATCGTTGCGCCGGGAGTCAAGACTCCTTTCACTTCGGCATCTTCAATCATTGCCAATGCCACGCGGTCTTTTACACTGCCCGCGGGATTGAATGATTCGACTTTCACTATCAGGCGAGCCTTCAAGCCGTTACTCTTATTATAATTACTTAGTTCCAACAACGGAGTGTTACCTACCAAATCCGTCAATTTCCTTGCAATCTTTTCCATATATATCTGTTTTTAATTTCCTTTGTTTTAAGACATTACAAAGATAGTGCAGTTTTTGTTGACAGGAAATACCATATATGTGGTAAATTTATACCATCATTATTCGGTAACCTACCATTCATCAGGAACTATTCCAGAAAATCAGCCCGCATGGGACTGAATGTGTCTATCAATACCCCGGCTTCCAGACAGACGCATCCATGCGGTTCATCGGGTGCTACATAGTAGCCATCGCCGGTCGACAGTATCTCTTTCCGGTCGCCGATGGTCAGTTCAAACTTTCCACTTGCCACGTAGGTAGCCTGACTGTGGTAATGTTCATGCAACGTACCGACCGCTCCTTTCTCAAATTCTACCTTGACCATCATCAACTGTCCGTCGTATCCCATTATCTGACGACGGATTCCCGGAGCGGGGTGCTCCCATTTCAACTCTTTCTCAAACTGAAAAACTTGACTACGCGTTTTCATATTCTCTTTCCTATTTAAATAACTGAAAACAAAGATAGCTTTTGATTTCCGTCTACCAAATGGATTCTACGGAAAAGACTTGCAGGTCTTTCACTTCGATACGGTTTCCCCAGAAGTGGAGTCCCTCTTTGTTGTTGGTATCAGGGCGGCGTTCCATGGAATAAGAATACAGTCCGCCGTCGATAAAGACTTCGATAGAGGTGCGGTCAATGTAAATATCGGCACTCAACTCCATGCTGGTCGGGTCTTGGGGAGAGTAGAAACGACCGTTCAAAGTATTGGAGTTCATGTCGTAGCCGATCATGCGCTGGCCGAAAAGGTTGAATCCGGCATCCGTGGCATGAGAGAGTTTGATCGTTGTCTTAATGCGGAGACAGTCGGCATCATAAAACTCTTTCAGGTGGCGGTTGGCCTCATCCGAAGAAAGAGATTTCCAGGAACGAAGAGGCTTACACAAGGATTCGACCTCCTTTACGGGAACGTTAACAAGGCGGATGCCGTCTTTGGTGGTACGCAAAGTCAGTTCGGTGGGGAGCATCATCATTCCGTTGAAAGGCATACCGGGGTGGGAGATTCTTCCCCAGCCTATCTGGATACGTCTGCCGTCACTTGCCGGAATATTCGTAAAGGTCTGGGCTGCATAGATACTTCCGGTGGTATAGCAGTATTTTCCGGCTTCGGGAGTAAATACTTTGCCGTCGAAAGAGCCTAGCATATACGTACCGGTAGCACCGTACATCACCCACTTCGTGTGGTTCTTGTCACCGTCAACCGGCAGTTCGAACAATTCGGGACATTCCCAGAAGCCTGTAACATGGCTCTCGTATTTCCAGTCTTTGAGATTGGAAGAGGTATAAATGGAGTGTCCGTCGCGCTCGTTCAGTACCAGTACCCAATGCTTGGAGGGCGCATACCAGAACACTTTCGGGTCGCGTGTGTCCTGAGAGTTCCATTTCTCCTTGGAGTTGATCACCGGATTCTTGTCGTACTTCGTGAAGGTACGTCCTTTGTCAAGGCTGTAGGCTATCCCCTGCACTTGTCTGTCACTGCTGGCGGCAGTGAAGGCGGCAACCATGGCTGGAGTCTTGCCTTTATTGAATCCGGCGGTATTATCATAGTCGATGACTGCCGAACCGGAGAACATCGTTCCTAAATGGTCGGGATACAGAGCGTCCGGTAATTCTGTCCAGTGTATCAGGTCCTTGCTGACCGCATGGCCCCAGTGCATATTCTCCCAGTCTCTTTCAAAAGGATTGTGCTGGTAGAACAGGTGGTATTCGCCCTCATAATAGATTAATCCGTTAGGGTCATTGATCCAGCCTCTCCGGGTAGTGAAGTGGAATTGCGGACGGTTCTTTTCCTTATACAGTTCAGCTTGTCCTTCGATTTCGTCGGACTGGTATATTTTACTCAATCCCTTCTCATTGCCGTCGTAGGTTATCTTGATCGTCTTTCCTTTGAAAGCCGACACATCTTTAAACACCCAGTATTCCGCTTCATCCGGCGCCAGACGGATAACGACGGATAAATCCGGCTTGCCGTTTACTTCAAAAGTCATCCTTCCTCTGTTCTCTTTATGGGAGATGGGGAAGTTCAGATATTGCTTGGTTATTTTAAAAGATACTTCTCCGGCTATCGCTGCCAAACAGGAGAAGGATAAAACAAAAAGAGTAAGTACAGTTCTGCTTAATGTCTTCATAGCTATTTTATTTATTAGTTTGTAAAATCGGAGTAAATGTAGCCAATACGACCGATTTCTGATATAATAAATGATTCACAGACTATGAGAAACGTTACATTTCACAGATATTTTCCTTAAATGACCTGTATTTTTCATCACTTGGCCGTTTCTCTCTATTCTTTATCCCACGTTATTATTCAGCAGCTCTTTCGTCTTATCCGCAAGAAATAAAGGAATATTAATCAGATTGCCGTCTTGTTTCAAATTCAGCATCGAATATCGAATCCGGCAAGCAGGTTGATAAAGTTTCTCGTACTGAATCAGACTTTTACCTGTTATATTCTGGTCTGCTTTCACTTCTACCGGATAAATATGATTACCATGCTGAAGTAAAAAATCCACTTCTGCTTTATTACCGGAAGTCCAGTAACGGAACGAAGCCTGAAATTGTGCTGTAAGACTTTGCAATACATAATTCTCTGCCAATGCCCCTTTATATTCCGTATATCCGGGAGTGGACAACAACAAAACACTTGCATCCAGTTCGGACAATTGCCTCAACAACCCTATGTCCAATGCATAGAGCTTAAAAGTGCTCAAATCATCGTAGGCTTTCAGTGGCAGCCTAGGCGACTTGCTCAGAACTACTTTGTTGACAAGACCAGCTTGTTCCAACCATAAAATAGCATCTTCGTATTCACGCGCACGTGCTCCGGGACGGACCAGTTGATAAACAAACTTACGATTTTCTTTCGCCAATTGAGAGGGCAGAGAGTTCCATACATAATTGATACGGGGCGCCAACGTAGGTGTAGTATGTTTCACAAAATCCAGAGCATAGTCATTCAATATATCCCGAAGCGATGAATCCACTTTTTGCATATCATTAAAGTCAACCATCAAAGAAGCAGGTTCGGGCATACCGCCACAAATAGAATAGGCAATGAAGGCTTCCCGCAGTTTGTCGAAGAAGATTTGGGGAAGAGGCGCTATTTCTTTGACAGAGCACATATATTGATACATCGCCGGATCTTTCGTATTCAGAAACTCCGTAAAAGTCAGCGGATACATAGACAGATGATTTACTTTTCCAACCGGAAAGGAATTGCCTATGTGATTCAGGTAAATTCCAAGTAAAGAACCAGCGCAAGCCACTGCATATTCGGGTGCTTCTTCACAGAAATATTTCAAAGAGTTCAGCGCTTCATTGCACTCCTGAATCTCATCCAATATCAGCAAAGTAGTCTGAGGATTAATTTTTCGTCCATGCAAAAAGGACAATTGCTGTATAATGCGCTCGGGGTCTTTAGTCGTTTTAAAGATATCACAAAGTCCGCTTTCATCTTTATCCAGACTAAAATAGGCAACATCTTCAAAGTATTTCTGACCGAAATACTTCAAAGCCCACGTCTTACCCACTTGTCTCGCCCCATGAATAACCAAAGGCTTCCTGTTTACATCCGTTTTCCAAGCCGCTAACAGCTGAATAATTCCTCTTTCAAACATACCGAGTCACATTTTTGATATCTGAAATGTGAGAACTTACACATTTTTGATATGAGTTTCGTGCAAATATACACATTATCCATATCAAATGAAAGGATATCACAGGTCTATTACTTGAACCTCTTCACATAATTAACGATCAGATAGCAGGCAGGACCGAGTACCTGTCCGTGGTCAAATCCTTGCAGTTCATATAAAGAGACTTTCCGATTGCCGATATTATTCAATACCGATGCCAGCAGTGCATTCTCTTCGTACCGGTCAGCCATTTCCAGATTCTTATCCCCCGTAATCAGTACAACAGGGGCGGTATCCTTGCGGGCCTTGTTTACCGGAGCAAATTCGTCAATGATGGGGATTCCGTTGGGCAGGCCACGTTCTTTGCGGATGGTAAAATGAGTGACTGTCTGCCCACTGACCGGAAGATAGGCAGCTACACTATCCGCATCGGCTCCGTATGCAGCCATGTATTTCTTATCCATTGCCAGAATCAACGTAAGGTAACCTCCTGCCGAATGACCGGAAACAAAGATACGATCCTTGCGACCGCCATACTTTTCGATATTCCGGAATGTCCATGCCACAGCTTCGGCGGCATCTTCTATATAAGCCGGATTCTTTGCTTTCGGACTCAAACGATAATTAACCGCCACTACTGCAAAGCCTTGATCCGTCAGTTCCTTGGGAACAAATTTACTTCCGCCTTCCATACCACCGCCATGAAACCATACAATGGTGGAAAAATCTTTTTTATTCTCGGGATAATAAACATCCAGTTTACAACGTTCCAGACGATAAGCATCTGTTTCGGAGCCGGAAATGTAAGGTACATCCTTGTCGGTACGATACGTATCCTGTGCCTGAACGAGGCAGGCACAAAGCAAAAAGAGAAGGAGAAAACAATTCTTTTTCATGGTTTTATTCTTTTTCATTCTTAAACAAGGACAAATATAAAACCTTATTTTTAGAATCACGGTCAAAAAAAGAAGATATTAATATCTCCCGTCACAAACATTAATATATGTCATGACAGGTCACTTTATCTGACTTCTCAGGTATTAATACTTGATACCGCATCTGTTTTATTCCTATATTTGCAATATTCTTTTATTGCATTTTAGTGGAAAATCGCATTTCAAAAGTCTATTTTAATATAACCATGATAAAATAAACTATAATGAGAAAACTATTACTCAACCTTTTTCTATCCACAGTAGGTCTCCTGTTTGCCGGGCAAGCATCCGCTCAAGAAGAAATTGCTCCGGGAATCATCAAGCTGCAAGCGGGAGAAATTGACACTTTTACCCCTTATTCCTTATTCGGCGGGAAACCTGCCGTAGAAGCAATGAAACAACTTCCGGCTGCAAAGCCGCCCTTCAGCCCCGACGAAGTACAAATAAAGATAACCGACCGTGGCTGTCTGATCGAAGTCCCTCTGGAGGACAACGAACAAATATACGGTTTCGGACTTCAATTCGAAACTTTCGGTCAGCGTGGCCTGCGCAAGCGCCCGATAGTAAACGACAATCCGCTGAACGGACTCGGATATACACATGCTCCGCAGACATTCTACGTCTCTACCAAAGGGTACGGTATTCTGGTCAACACGGCACGGTATACCACTTTCCTATGCGGCTCCAATCAGAAAACCGAGCATAGTCGTCAACTACAAACGGAAGAAAGAAAACACATTGCTACCACCACGGAAGACTTGTATAAGAACAGAAGCAACGGAAATAAAGTCCATATCGACGTACCCGGCGCCAAAGGCATTGAGGTATTTATCATCACCGGACCGGAAGTGCTGGATGTAGTCAAGAGATACAACCTCCTCTCCGGCGGCGGATGTCTTCCTCCGATGTGGGGACTCGGATTCAAATACCGTGTCAAAGGAGATGCGACGCAGGACTCCGTCATGCGTTTTGCCAACTATTTCCGCGAGAAACAGATTCCGTGCGACGTACTGGGACTCGAACCGGGATGGCAGACGGCCACTTACTCCTGTTCTTATCGCTGGAGCGACGACCGTTTCCCAAGGCACAAAGAAATGCTGGACCAGTTGCAGCAGAAAGGATACAAAGTAAACCTGTGGGAACACGCGTATGTTCATCCTTCTTCCCCCATCCGGAAGGCGCTGGAGCCCTACTCAGGCGATTTCCTTGTATGGAACGGACTGGTACCGGACTTCATCCAGCCGGAAGCACACAAAATATTTACCGATTACCACCGCACACTGATAGAAGAAGGCATCTCCGGCTTCAAACTGGACGAATGTGACAACTCGAACATATCTTTTGCTTCCGCCACATGGTGCTTCCCGGATATGGCACAGTTCCCTTCGGGCATCGACGGAGAAAAGATGCACCAGGTATTCGGTTCCCTTTATGTGAATGCGATGGACAGTATCTATCGTGAAAAGAATACCCGCACCTATCAGGATTACCGGTCGTCCGGTATGTTCATGTCTTCACGCAACGCCGTACTTTATAGTGATACATACGATCCCAAAGAGTACATTCAGGCACTTTGCAACTCGGCATTCGGAGGACTGTTGTGGTGTCCCGAAGTGCGTGAGGCACATTCTGCCGAAGATTTCTTCCATCGTCTGCAAACGGTGATTCTTTCTCCGCAGGCTATGGTCAATGCATGGTATCTGCAATACGCTCCGTGGCTGCAATTCGACCGTGGAAAGAACGAACGTGGCGAGTTCCTGCCGGAAGCAAAGAGGTATGAAGAATATGCCCGCACACTGATTAATCTGCGTATGCAGCTGATTCCTTATCTGTACAGTGCTTTTTATACATATTATAAAGAAGGTGTACCTCCTTTCCGTCCGTTATTGATGGATTATCCCAAAGATGAACGTTTGCGCACTATCAGTGACCAGTACATGATGGGAGACGGATTGATGGCTGCCCCTTTATACCAGAACAAGAAAACGAGAACGGTCTACTTCCCCGAAGGAACATGGTACAACTTCAATACCAATGAGAAATATGAAGGCAACCGTGAATATGAGATTACGACGGAATTAGATCAGTTGCCACTCTACGTCCGCCAGGGAACGTTATTGCCATTGGCCGCACCTGTCCCCTATGTGGATGCTCAAACCGTATTCGATCTGCATTGCAAAGTATACGGCGCTCCTTCGGCAACGTTCCTCCTTCTCGAAGATGACGGTATAAGTTACGATTTCCAAAAAGGACAATTCAACGAAGTAACGCTGGAAGCTGCAAAAGGAAAGGTAAAACTTAAAAGAACAAAAGAATACAAGCAGAAAAGATATCAACTGACAGATTACGAGTTCATCAATTGATTTCTTAATTAGTTTCACTGCTTGAAACTAGAGTTTCATCAGTGAGAAACTGTAGTTCCAAAGGCTTGAAACCAAAAGTTCCAAGCGTATGAAACTATAGTTTCAAGTAATGGGAACCAAAGTTTCAAGCAATGGGAACTGTAGTTTCATACCTTAAAACAAACTCGGCTTATTAATAGCTGAAATGAATGACAGCGTGACGACAAATCTTTCCGTCACGCTGCTGTCACAGGTTGCTGTCACGGTCTTATGATTTAATTATCAGACTATTGTCACAGGTTTAGTGACAGATGACAGCAATTTTTCAAATTTATATCTTTATGTAGGCGTTGAGTTCAAGTCATAAACGCAGGGAAATCCGACTTTCTTCCCCTCGGTCCGGCATACGAAGGCTGCAAATACCGGTCGCCTTATCCCAACTCCACACCATACTTTCAGTGTCATCGTCCGGATTCTCTTCCAGACGTTCCGGCTTCACCTTCTTTACTTTCTTACCTTGCACGGTAACTCCTTTGGGAGCCGTCTTCAGATACATACGGAAAATAAAGTTTCGGGGAGCGGGCACTGCATACCCTTTTCCTTCACGGGCACCAACCGAAAGAAGATAACCACCCTCCTCCGTCCGGAAGCGAACGGGAGTTTTGGCAAACTCATCCCGTTGATAGCCGAGGTCTTCTCCCTCATCTTCGTACAAAGTGAACGAGGCCTCCTCTCCTTTCCTTGCCGGAAATACTTCAAAGATCAGCGGATAGACCGGTTTCTCATGCGTGTAGTTCATCACCGGCATGGTGGGGATGATGGAACCCTGCTTTACAAACATCGGGATGCACGACAAGGGAGCTTCCACGGTAGTCCACTGTTCTCCGGTATAGACTGTTTGTTTATTGTTGTAGTCAATCCAAGTGCCTTCGGGCAGATAGACATTCTTCGTACGTGCCCCCTTCTTCACCACCGGAGCTACCAGCAGCTCTTGTCCGAACAAGAACTGCCCATCGGTAGAGAACGTTTCCATATCCGCCGGATATTCCAAAAAGAGAGGACGCATGATGGGCAATCCCGTATCATGAGCTTCGCGGGCATACGTATAGATATAAGGCAATAAACGGTATTTCAGTTCGATGGCCTCCTTCGCGTTCTTTTCCGCTTCCGGACCGAAGAGCCACGGTTCTACCGGATTATCCCCCTCATGATGAATACGGCTCAAAGGATTGAATGCACCGAACTGTATCCATCGGGTATAAAGTTCCGCCATAGATGGATAGTCTTCGATGTCTCCGCAATACCCCGTAATGTCACAGGTAGTAAACGGAATTACTCCCAACCCTGCGGAAAGAATCACCGGAATCTGATTGGCCAGTTGCCCCCAGCCCTGCAATACATCGTCTCCATTTCCGCAATCTCCCGTCCAACCGAACGTATAACGCTGCAATCCCGCATAAGCGGCACGGGTCATCTGAAAGACGCGACGGTTCGGATTCCGTTTCTCGAACTGCTCTTTGACCACTTTATCCCAAGTCAGTCCGTAGACATTATGGATTTCGTCGTGCATCCCCAGATGATGTTTCATCACAAGGCGTTCGGTCTGCTCTTCGTTGCTCCATGCGGGTTCTCCCATATCCGTCCAGAAGCCGGAGATGCCATCGTCAATGGGTTTCTGCTGATAGGTTCCCCACCAGTCGGCTACGGCAGGTAAGGTAAAATCCACTACCCCACAATTTCCGCCCCAAGGCCACGGCATGTCATAACTCTTCCCGTTCGTGCTGTCCTTGACAAAATATCCCAGACGGTCCGCTTCCTCCCATTGCTTCTTGTTGGCTTGCGAGATGACCGGGTCTTGCGATACGACTACCTTGAATCCCATTTCTTTCAGGTCGGCAAGCATCTTTTTCGGATGCCCGTAGTTGCCCTTCCGCCATTCGAAGTCCTGTAGATGTTCCGTCCAGCCGATGTCCTGATAGATAATATCACAGGGGATGCCGCGTGTCCGGTAGCCTTCGGCTATTTCGCGGCTCAGTTTCTCGCTTGTCAGCAGGCCACGACATTGCGCAAAGCCCAATGCCCATTTCGGAGGCATGATAGGTTTGCCCGTCAGTCCTACATACTGACTCAGGATTTCCTTATAGTCCTTGCCGAAGATGAAGTAGTAAATCATCTCCCCGTCCGGCGCCTCGAAGCTGTAATAATCACGGCTTTCCGTTCCGAACTTAAATTCTGTCTTATACGTATTATCAAGGAAAATACCATACCGGTAACTGCTCATAAAGAAAGGGATGCTCTTGTAAAGAGGGTCTTCCACCACACTGTAACAAGGTTTATCGCTGTTCCACATCTTGTAAGATTCTCCTCTGCGGTCCATCTTGCCGGTCTTCTCCCCAAGCCCGAAGAAATGCTCGTCACGGCGAAGCGTTTTATATTCCACCTTCTTCGTGCCTTCGCTTACGTGTCCTTTATCGGCATAGTCACTGAAGAGGAGTTTCTGATATTTGTCGAATATCTGGATGCTCATCGGCGACTTGTTCACCCGTATGCGCAGCTTCGAGGTAAATATCTCATAGCAGGCGGCCTGTTCGTCCACATGAACCGTTCCCACATCTTCCAGTTCTTCATTGATCACGGCAAAGGAAGCGTTTCTCCGTTGCAGCTTCCCGTCCGGCGAGAACCAGATTCTTACCACGGAAGGACTGCAAAGTTGCAGTTGCAGCGCGGCACTGTCCGCCAGGTGAAAAGTCACCTGACGTCCCTGCTGCGTAAAAGAGGTACATATACTTTTTGCGTTTTCTGCCCAGACCAACGCCGGAAACATCAGACACAACATCCACACCCCAAACTTATATCTAATCTTCATACCTATCGTTTTTAGTTATTCCGTTGCAACTGCCTTATTCAGCTACAATCATTGTCCAGTATTTCAAGGCAGGCAGTGTGAAGGAGACTACCCCGTTCTCCTGCGTAAATGCCAGTTCCTGCAAGGCTCCTCCGTGTACGTCCGGCGATGCCACCCACAATTTATTCACTTTGGCGGGCAGGTTCATCTGCAAGGCCGCTTTCGTGATCAGGGCAGGTTCGGGCATGGTGCCGTCCACGTCCCGCCAGCTAAGGCTGTTCGCCTGCGAGAAGTTAAGCAGATGCACTACTTGCTTGCCGTCTACCTGCTTGGCGTAGGTAGTGACCGACCCCAACTTTGGAGGCCATACGTTGAGTTTCATTTCTCCGTTGGTACAGTTCATAGCGATACTGTTCTCCGTTCCGCCATCGCGGAGCAGGTTCTGATAAGACGTGAGGAAGTCGTAGTAGTGAACCATTGCCGTTTTCAGTTCCTCGCTCATCGTCAGGTTGTCGTTCGGAAAATATTCTTTGCACAGCATATGGTCACCACCCAGTTCGAGATGCGAGCCACCCAAAGCGAACATCACCGCATCCGTCAGCAGGATGCCCGCTGTATTGAACTCTCCCCGATGATCCGCCTTATTATAGTTCATATAGGCAGCGAAAACCGTATTCAGCTGATTATTGCCATACACTCCGTTTTCATACAGGACGGCTTTCAGATGGGTAAAGTCCGCCTCATCCGCCCACATCTCATTATAGAAGAAATCTACTTTGCCGGTTTCTCCGATCTGACGGGCACCGTAGCGACTTACGGCATTCATCACCAGACTTTTGTCGGGATGCGCCTGCTTCATGGCTTCGATAAAAGAAGCATATCCTTCGCGGAGGTTGACCGGCGTACCGTCGTAGTTGTAAAGCGTTCCCCGCTTGCCCAACTGGTCGATCTGATAGCCGTCGAAGGCGAAGTTCGCATACACGTCGTCATTCCGTTCCGCCATATATTGCTGCCATTCCTTGTCGGAAGGGTCTACCAGATAGATATTGCTCTTCCATCCGCTTGGCAGGTCGTGACTGTCTTTCGTGGTATGCGAAGCGTCCTTAAACAGATACCATTCTTCTTTCACCCCGTCGGAAGCCGCATCCTTCAATGCCCCGAAACAAAGATTATAGAACATGGACTTCATTCCAAAATGTTGTTGTGCCTTGATATAATTCTTCACAGAGCTTGTATGGACAGGGCGGTTCGCAATGTCGAGATATTCCTCGTCCAACTGCGTGCGTGTGCCGCCCAGCGGCCAATGATGTTTATTGTGCCAGTCCTGAAACTGTACCCAGTTGATGTGATGGCGGTTCAGATAAGCCATCTCTTCCAGCGTTTTCTCTTCTGTCTTGTCTCCGTCGAAATCTGCCACGAAGCCATATCGGGGGAACCGTGCCGGATGGCTGGATACATCTACCGCAATCGTACCGACGATGACGTCCGTACCGTTTTCCTGCCGGTAAAGTTCTGCCATGTATCCTTTGAAATCGGTGGAAGGAGCCTTCCATGTCCAGTTCGTACCGCTGACCGGTTCTTCTCCGACTATTTCTCCCGAAAGGCGATAGCGTACCTTTGTTCCGGCAGGCAAGGCATCGGCGGCAGTGAAAGTCACTGTCTCGTTCGGTTTATAAAAAGCCTTGTCGGTTGTCAGTTCCACGCATAAGTCCGATGTCACCGGAGTTACTTCGGTCACACTGCCCGACGCTCCTCCGTTCTGTGGGTTCGATTCATGATCGTCGCTGCAAGACAGACACAGGAAGGCAGCCACCAAATATATTATCTTCTTCATCTTGAATACTTGTTTATTGTTTTACAATCGAAATCGTTTCTTTCAACTGGTCAATCGTAATCCGATACGAGCCAGCTTCCTGAATATTCCATTTATTGTCCAGACTGCCGAGGTCTGTATCCGGATACATATTCTTCAGTTCCGCATCCGTTTTACTGGTAAATAAGGCTGTCTCCACTTCACCGGTCGGTGCCTTTCCGCTCTTGTCCGCCATCAGCCAGTCTCCGTTCCAGTCGGACTGCTTGTCGCAGGAAATCTTCATCTCCCCTGTATTCAGTGTACCGCTCCAGGTAAAGATGTAAGGGCTGTCGGCACTTTTAGCCATCGGGGTGGCGTTGTCGATGCTCCATCCGTTCGGAGTGGCATCGCCTACCAGATACAGTCCTTCGTAGGGGGTAAACGGACGCATCAGCATCTTTTCCTTTCCCTTGGCTGTGAGGAACAGCACTTTATAGGCCTTGCCGCATTCGCTTTCCTTCATTTGCCATTTATTGTCTTCACCTCCCAGTACAACTGAAGTGGAAGTATACGGAGCGTTCCCTTCGGTGGGATGGAAGAAAGCATCCGACTGACCGAAGTCCGCAAGAGTGGCAAACTTAAAATCACCGTCCGCCTTCCACGGAATCACGGCACCATAATGGAACAGATTCATCTGAACGGCATCTTTAGACAGTGCCTCGAATCCCCAGCCATTGTCGCCGGTAAAGGAGCCGACAATATAGAATTCTTCAAAGCGCCATCCGATGTTTTCCGTTTCGGTCATGGTCATTGTCAGGTCGAGCAGGTCTACCTTGACTATATAGGTCGCTTCCTTGCTGACTGTAAACGGTTCGTCCGGTTCGTCGCCCGATGTGCGGTAGATAAGCCGTAGTTCTTCTCCGGCAGCGGCATCCCGGTTGTAGGATGGAAGGAATTCTCCCAATGTCGTTATAAACTTGAATACACCGATATTCAGCTTTCCTGTCCACGTAAACTGTCCGTTGTCCGTGCGCTCCATAGGCGTCGCCCGATCGGCGCTCCATCCGTTCGGGGCAGCTTCTCCGATGAGGTAAAGCGTCGGAGTAACCGGTTGATAAGTAGTCACATCCAGCGTGACTGTGGCACGCTGCTCCTTTTCTTCCATTCCGGCAACAGTAGCGGTAATGCGTGCTTCCAGCGATACTTTTTCGGCATAGCCGACGCCTAGCTGCGTGTTCAGAAACTGATTGAGTTCTTCCGTTTTCTTCGTCCACTGATAAGTTCCCGTTCCTAAATCTACGGAGTAGGCACGGGCGAAGTCTGTTCCCGCCTTGGCTATTTCCAGTGTATAAGAGATGCGGTTCCCGCTTCCGTAGTTTGTTCCCGTAGTCCATGAAAGCGTTAACGCTTCCTGAGTGTGATTCTTTTCGTTCAGTACGATCTCCTGCTGATTCACCGTAAGAGTCAGCGTATCATGTCCCTTGTCCGTCTCCATATAGTCCTCGGCGCAGGAAACCATCGCTCCGCCGATGAAAAGAGAACACAGTATCTGATATATATATTTCTTCATCATATGATCTGTCTAAATGAATGATTGTAAAAGCAATTAATAACCGGGATTCTGAGTCATCAGATTGTTAGAGTCCATCTCTGTCTGCGGGATGGGCAGCAGCAGGCGTTCCTTCGTCACCTGATTCTTGCCGATAGATTTCAGGAACTCAATCGCATAGTTACCATTATTGATGCGAATCATGTCAAACCAGCGATGTCCCTCAAAAGCAAGTTCCATCCGGCGTTCGTGAATAATCTTTTCCCGCATTGTTTCCTGATTCAAGGTAGTCGGTACATCCGCCAGTCCGGCACGCTGACGGACGATATTCAGAGGTGCGGCAGCCTGATCGGGATGTCCCAGTTCGTTCAGCGCTTCCGCCTTCTTCAACAGGACATCCGCATAACGGTATACCACGAAGTTATTCGGGTTGGTATTATATTCCGGCGAAACGGTCTTCGACACAAGGAACTTCCGGACGTTGTAACCTGTATTCGACCACGAACGTCTGTACTCCATGCCGTCGAAAGCAGAACAGCCTTGATATAACACGGTCACATCTTTGCGCAAATCGCCCGCTTCGTACTCTTTGATAAATTCTTCCGTAGGCAGATTCCATCCGTAAGCGCCTGCCACCATGCCGGAGTTACGGGGTCCCATGAAGGTCGACAGCCAGGAAGACTGGTTATCCCCTCCCCAGAAATCGTATTCCGTACTGCCGGAGTATTGTACTTCGAAAAGGGATTCCGCACCGTTATTGATCGTAGCGTCGAAATTATCGGCATACTTGCACTGAGACAAATCATATCCCATCGCAGTAATCTGGTCGCACAACGTAACAACTTCATTGTAATAATCCCGATGATTGGGCGCCAGCGTCAGGTAAATATCTGCCAGCATAGCCATCGCCGCCTCTTTGCAGGCACGTCCCTTGTCATTTTCTCCGTAACTGCTCTTTGGGGGAAGCATATCCACCGCATTCTTACAGTCCGAAAGAATCTGCGCATATACCTCATCTACCGTATTGCGGGCAATATCCGTCGACTGTCCCGGCTCAAAGGGCTGTAGCCGCAAAGGTACGCCACCATAAAGACGGACGAGGATATAGTAGTAATGAGCACGCAGGAAATATGCCTCACCCATGCAACGGTCTTTTATCTCATCGGAGATGGCAGCCGAAGGCAGATTGGAAAGCACGATATTACAACGTCCGATGCCTACCCACGGAGAACGCCATACGTACAGGGCAAAACCGTTGTCGCTCTGCGCTATAAAGTTAGCCGCCTGAACAGTTTCCAGTCCGTCGGTTCCTCCCCCGGCGCCTACCTCGCTGTTGCCGGCAAGGATGTCGAGGCTCCACAGGCGCTGATTATACATATTGGACGACTGCAACGTCTTATAGCAGGCAGTAGTCAGTGCTACGGCAATCTCATTGGTCACTTCCGATTCGGGGTCCACACCGTATTTGGGGTACTTATCCAGAAAATCACTGCACGATGTCAAGGCAAGTACGGCAAGTATCATTATAAAAGTCAGTTTCTTTTTCATTTTCTTCCTCCTGATTTAAAAGTTAAAGTTCAAGCCCATACTGAATGTACGCGAGATAGGGTAACGGCTGCTGTCTATACCGTTGACATCCACCTCGGGGTCGAAGCCCGAATATCCGGTGATAGTCGCCACATTCTCGCAAGAGAAGGAGATACGGGCGTTTTCCAGTTGAATCTTTTGCAACCACTTTTTAGGCAGTGTATACGAAAGGGTGATATTTTTCAGACGGAGATACGAGCCGTTTTCCACAAATCGGTCGGATACGCGGCAGTTCTGGTTCGGGTCGCCCCAGATGGCACGCGGCATGGAGTAGCTTGTGCCTTCTCCTGTCCAGCGGTTCAGTACGGCTGTGGTCTGGTTGTAGGCGGCAGCCATTCCTTCGTTGTCCACATTGTTGGCATTATAAATCTTGTTGCCTGCCACTCCTTGCAGGAAAACGGAGAGTTCCCATCCTTTGTAAGATAGGTTGTTGGAGAGTGAGAAGAACCAGTTCGGATTCGGATTGCCAAGAATCGTACGGTCTTCGTCGTTAATCACTCCGTCGTTGTTCAAGTCTCTGAAGCGGATGTCCCCCGGAGCTGCGCCCGGCTGGGTGGCGTGGCGGTTGACTTCTCCCCAGTTCTGGAAAAGCCCGTCGGTAACGTATCCATAGAAAACGTTGATCGGGTAACCGGCTTTCAGCATGGTCACGTATGAATTGCCTATCTGGTTGATAAACATCGGAGTTTCGCTGTTCAGATCCAGAATCTCATTCTTATTATAGGTAGCCGTTAAAGCGGATTCCCAGGAGAAGATGCCTTTCAGGTTGATGGTACGCAATGTCATTTCCACTCCTTTGTTGCGCATCTTGCCGGCATTGGTGAAAGTCTCGGTAGTATCTTCAAAGCCCGAAGTGATGGGGATGGAAGCCTTCACCAGCATATCGTTCGTATTCTTGATATAAGCATCCAGTGAGAGGCTGACACGCGAATCGAACAGGCTCATGTCCACACCGAAGTTGGCCTGGCGCACTTCTTCCCAATGGATGTTCGGATTGGAGAGAGTGGTAGATACCAAAGCAGTGGAGTTATTGTTTCCGAAAGGATAGACACCCGTGTTGTAGGATGCGACAAATCCATAGTTACCGATTTCCTGATTACCGGTCACACCGTATCCGACACGCAGTTTGAGATCGTTCATCAGGAAGTTATCTTTCGGGAACCAGTCTTCCTGAGAAACACGCCAAGCCAGAGATACGGAAGGGAATGTTCCCCATCGGTTGTTCTTACCAAAGCGGGAAGAGCCGTCACGACGTACGGTAGCCGTCAGGAGGTATTTGTCTTCGTATGAGTAGTTGAGACGTGCCATCAGTGAGAGCAGTGCCCAGTCGCTCTGGCTGCCGCCAAGGCTGTACATCTTTTCTCCGTTGTCCATCTCATGGATATTGTCGAACATGAAGATGTTTTTCTGTGCGTTCAGATAATCGTAGTTATTCCACTGTGCGGAAGAACCTGCCATCACACCTACACGGTGTTTCTTTGCAAAAGTATGATCGAATACGAAGTAGTTGTCCCACAGGTAGGTGAATGATTTGTTGTCGCTTTTGTAGCGGGAAGATTCTTCTACCGGATTCGGTTTCCAGTCGTATGCCGGCGTGAAGTTGTCGGCAAACCAGAACTTGGCGTCATAGCCGAAGGTACTTTTCAGTTTCAGCCATTTAGTGAAGGTGATCTCTCCGGTGATGTTCGCGAGAAAGTTATATCCTTTCGTCTCGTTAGTCATCATGTGAAGCGTACCGATCGGATTGCGGATACTTCCGTACCATTGCGCCTCCTGTCCGGGACCGCTCCAACTGCCGTCGTCATTCTTCACCGGTTGGGTGGGAAGGGCTTTCATCGCATCACCGATACTATATGTTCCTCCTTCTTTTACGTCTGTGCTGAATGTCAGGTTGGTGGTGAATTTCAGCCATTTGTTGACTTGGGCGTCACTGTTCGCCTGAAAATTGAAACGGCGATAATTGACACTCTTCACAATGCCGGACTGATCGAGAAAACCGCCGGACACGTAATAATGCGCCTTTTCCGTGCCGCCGGAATAGCTGACCGAATAACTCTGCTTCACTCCCGTGCGCAGCATCTCGTCGAGCCAGTTGGTTCCTTTTCCCAATGAAGAAGGGTCTGCCCAGTAAGGGTTGGTGTTATCGTCATTGTTTGAGAGCATATCATTGCTCAATGCTGCATATTGGGCGGCATTCAGCATATCAGGCACTTTAGTTGCATTCTGTATCGCCCAGTTCGCATTGACCGTTACCTTTCCGGCGCCTTCGGCACCGCGTTTACTGGTAATCATCACTACACCGTTGGCACCGCGCGAACCGTAGATGGCAGTTGCCGAAGCATCTTTCAATACGTCTACCCGTTCTACATCTGCCATATTCAAGGAAGATAAGCCTAAATCGGTGGGAATCCCGTCGATGACAATCAGCGGGTTGCTGTTGTTGATCGTGCCCAGACCACGGATTTTAATCGTCACATTATCCCCCGGTTTGCCGGCATCGATAATTTGCACGCCGGATACTTTGCCCTGCATTGCCTGACCGATATTGGCTACCGGAGAGTCTTTGATATCTTTGACTCCTACGGAAGATACGGCGCCGGTCAGGTCACTCTTTTTCATCGTTCCGTAACCTACTACAACAACTTCGTCCAATACTTCGGTATCTTCCTGCAAGGTTACTTTCAGTGCGGTTTTTCCGTTCACTGAAACAGTCTGCGTCTTATAGCCGACAAAAGAAATGGTCAATGTGCTGTTAGCAGAAACATTTAATGAGAAGTTACCGTCGATATCGGTAATCGTGCCGTTCGTGGACTTGCCTTCTATCACACTGGCACCGATCACCGGTTCGCCCGTGGCGTCCACTACATGTCCTTTTACTGTAATCTGCTGTGCGAATGCACTAAGAGATAGTAACAAGCCCCACATTATTAATAGGAGGCGATGTTCAAAGCCTTTCGACTTTATACTCTGTTCCATGTACATCAATTTAAAGTTAATATTAGGATTACTTTTTGTTTTCACTGAAACAAAAGTATCCACAATTAAATGCGCTTCTTTTGCCAGATAGCAAAAATATAGTGGTTTATACAGTTCAATACAGCATAAAACACTAATAATAAGAATATTACAGAATAGTAACCGTGCTAAAAAAGTAGTGGATTTCTTACTCTTCCACCTTCCCTATTTTCATTACTTTAGCCTCAAACTCATCCCGTTCGCCGAGTGCTTTGTTGCGGACACGTGTCCGGTAATTATAAATAGTGGTCACAGAGTAGCGGAGGAACTGGGCGATCTTGGTACTATCCGTAATCCCCAGACGGATCAGGGCAAAGATACGAAGTTCGGTATTCAGCAATTCACCCTGCTTGGGCTGCATCGGTTCGACAAGCAACGCATTAAATTCTTCCACAAAGTTGGGGAAGAGTTGCAGGAAGGTCATATCGAAGTTTGCGTAGAACTCTTTCAGCTCTTCTTCGAGGAATTGGGAAGATTTAATAGCTTTATACAACTCCTCTACCCTGCCGGTAGCCGCAATCTTATTCAGGGAACGACGGTATAAGTCCATCTTATCCAGATAGGTGGAACACTGGTCCATATAGCGACCGATGTATTCCTCTTTAATATAGTTAGCTTCCGAAAGGGTATGGTTCATCTCTTTCAGTTGCGAATTGGAGTCATGAAGCTCACCGTTCAGCTCTTGCAGAAGCGTATTCGTGTCAATCACTTCCCGACGGGCGGCAGCCACTTTCTTCATCTGCTTGTAAACGAAGAATATAGCCACCAGCAGAAAGACGGAAAGCAGACTGATACAAATCAAAGATATCTTCATTTCCTGTTGCTGCCGCTTGGTTTTCAGTTGGTAAGCCTGATCGATGATGGGGAAGACTTGTGAGATTTCCAGGGTACGAAGGCGGGCATTGCAGAGCGTAGCATCTTCGAGCGAGCATTTCAGATAGTTGTATGCACGGTCAATGTCTCCGTCTTCATATACAAGAGAGGCGAGTTTCCGTAAGGAAACATATTCTTTGACTGCCGATTTTAAATCAGCGATGGCCGAAAGAGCCAGAAAGTGTTTCTGCCCTTTCTTGTCTCCTTTGAGGCGATAGGCTTCTGACAAGGTATAAGTAATCATCGCCTTGGAATGATCGTCCAGAGAGGGTTTCCGGTAGAAGTCAGTCAGCATGGTTATTGCCTGGTCATATTGGGCGTGTACGGTGCATTTGTCGGCCATCACCAGCACATGGCCCAATGAGTCGGAGGCATTAGTCTGTAAAAGGGAATCCCGATACAGGTCCGTCATCCGGTAATACTCTTTTTTCTCCTTCTCGGTGACGGCATAATCTCCCATCAACCCGTAAATAGTACGATACAAGTGGTAATAATAGGGATAGAGATAATCAGACAGAGTTTTCTTGTCTATCTGTCCCAACTGCTCCAAAGCTTCCTTGTACATTCCGGTGGTTCCCATCACCTCTGCCATATTCATGGCGGCATCATCCAGATAATCCTGTTTGTTCAAATGAGAAGCCAGTTCCTGCTTCCGCTGTGCATATACATACGAAGAGTCCAAATTATAAGCCCGATATTCGTCGAAAAGCCTGCCGCAAAATCCATAACGCTGCTCATCGGAGGTAGCCTCGGACAGCAACTTCTTCAAATCGGAGATGCGTGCCTCCTTTTCTGCTCCGTAAGTCTGACGGTTCTTGATAATTCCGTCAATCTCACGAAGCAGCATATCTGTACTCTTATCATCATTTCTTGCGCAAAGCAAACAGGGAAGGACAATTGTCACGAAAATCAAAATAATCTTTCTCATAGCGCCATATGTATTATATCTGCAAAGATAAAAGTCTTTCAGAAACCGACATTATTTCTACTGAATATTATTACGAATATCCGGAAAATTATTCCTTTACGAAAAAGGCAGTTCATACCACTGAATATATCCACAAAAAGAAGTTATCTAATATTAAAAGCTTATCTTTGTCATCAAAGAAAGGCATTTAATGCTACATCTCTGATCTGCAAAATGCTATTTATAAACCCAAATTTCATTCCTATGAAAACTTCAAAACGCTATTTCATACTCATCGCTTTCATCGGCTTTTTAATCGAACTGACAGTTCCTTCACTTCTTTCCGCGCAAGACATTTCGGGCACATGGCATGGTAAACTCTCCCTTCCTACCGGTTCGTTAACCATTGTATTCCATATCAAGCATACGGAACAGGGAACTTATGTGGCAACTCTTGACAGCCCCGATCAGGGAAGCAAAGATATAAAGACGGAAACAACTTCTTTTCAAGACTCTGTACTGACTGTTCAGATACCTATTATCCATGCCTCTTATAAAGGGAAACTGAATGCGGACCAAACCATTACCGGCACATTCACACAAGGAATGCCCCTCCCATTGAATCTGACGAAAGGAGAGTTTAGCGGACCTAAACGCCCGCAGGAGCCTCAGCCACCTTTTCCTTATAAGGTCGAGGAAGTCAGCGTAAAGAATACGCAGGACGGAATCACTCTGGCAGGCACATTAACCCTTCCGGAGAAAGGGAGTAAATTTCCGGCTGTAGTATTGGTTACGGGAAGTGGTGCTCAAAACAGAGATGAAGAAATCATGGGCCATAAACCTTTTCTTGTTATCGCCGATTATCTGACACGTAACGGAATTGCCGTACTAAGATGCGATGACCGTGGTACAGCTGCTTCACAAGGAGATTATGCAAGTGCTACCAATGAAGATTTCGCAAAAGATACGGAAGCAGCGCTGAACTATCTACGCAGCAGAAAAGAAATTAATACCCGGAAAATCGGCATTATCGGACATAGCTGCGGTGGAACAATCGCATTTGATATTGCCGCCAAAGACCCCAACATCTCATTTATCATATCATTGGCAGGAGCTGCCGTGCGAGGTGACAGCTTGATGCTTAAACAAGTGGAATTGATTTCCAAGTCGCAAGGGATGCCCGATCCGGTGTGGCAGACAATGAAACCGTCCGTTCGCCACAGATACTCTTTATTACAGCAAACGGACAAGTCGTCGGATGAAATCAGAAAAGAGGTGTACGCTGATGTTACCAGAACCATGTCTGCCGAACAGTTGAAAGACCTGAATACCGTACAACAACTATCTGCCCAAATAAACTCCATGACTTCACCGTGGTATCTCCACTTTATGAGATACGATCCGACTGCAAGTCTGAAAAAAATAAAGTGCCCGGTCCTCGCATTAAACGGAGAAAAAGACATTCAAGTAGATGCCGATATGAATCTGACTGCTATCAAGCAGCACATCAGCGATAACGGAAACAAGAATGTAACAATCAAAGCCTATCCAAAACTAAACCACCTGTTTCAGACTTGTGAGAAAGGAACTTTAGCCGAATACGGACAACTGGAAGAGACGATAAATCCGGAAGTCCTGAAAGACATGACTGAGTGGATAAAAAAGCAATAAATTGATTTAAATCAAAATCATTCCTGACGAACTCATTCTGAGAGATTTTGTTTTACCTTTGCACCCCGTAAAAAATACGCTAAATAAAGAAGGTAAAAAGTAACAGGTATCAGGTTGAGTTTCGTATGAAGAAGAGTCTTATTGCATTGGCATTCGGTACCCTCGGATTGGGTATCGCCGAGTTTGTGATGATGGGTATACTGCCCGATGTAGCCAGAGATTTAAAGATAAGCATCCCTGCTGCCGGACATTTCATTTCCGCCTACGCACTAGGTGTTTGTGTCGGTGCCCCTGTATTGACATTAGCGCGTAAATATCCATTAAAACATATATTGCTGGTATTAGTCACGCTGATTATGGTAGGTAATATCTGTGCGGCATTATCACCTAACTACTGGATGCTGCTTATCTCCCGCTTCGTCTCCGGACTCCCTCACGGAGCCTATTTCGGGGTCGGTTCTATCGTTGCGGAAAGGCTTGCCGATAAAGGCAAGAGTTCAGAAGCTGTCTCCATCATGATAGCCGGAATGACCATCGCCAACCTGTTCGGCGTACCACTGGGAACCTCTTTAAGCACCATGCTTTCGTGGCGGGCTACCTTCCTGCTGGTAGGTCTTTGGGGAATCGTCATTCTGTATTACATCTGGCGTTGGGTTCCTCAGGTAGAAGGGTTGAAAGATACCGGTTTCAAAGGACAGTTCCGCTTTCTCAAAACTCCGGCTCCCTGGCTCATTCTGGGTGCTACGGCATTAGGTAATGGCGGCGTATTCTGCTGGTATAGCTATATCAACCCAATGCTCACTCATATCTCCGGTTTCTCTGCCGAAAGTATCACCCCGCTGATGATTCTTGCCGGATTCGGTATGGTCATGGGAAATCTGATCAGCGGACGGCTCTCCGACCGTTACACTCCCGGAAAGGTAGGAACTGCCGCACAAGCACTGATCTGCCTGATGCTATTGCTTATCTTCTTCCTCTCTCCCTACAAATGGGCGGCTGCGCTATTGATGTGCCTCTGCACCGCAGGACTGTTTGCCGTATCCAGTCCGGAACAGATATTGATTATCCGCGTGGCCAAAGGAGGCGAAATGCTCGGAGCTGCCTGTGTACAGGTAGCGTTCAATCTGGGAAATGCCATCGGAGCTTATGCAGGAGGACTGGCAATCAGCGGCGGCTACCGTTATCCCGCCCTGACGGGTGTTCCGTTCGCATTGATCGGCTTCATCCTTTTCCTTATCTTTTATAAGAAGTATCAAGCCAAATACTAAACTTTGAGTCAAAGCAAGCCACTGGGTAAATAACTTAATCCAAAGAAAAATAAATCACCCCAAGTAATACCCCAAACAAAACATACTTTTCTGCCGACAAACGCAGATTAATGGGTTTTAATTGCAGATTAACTCTGTATTAATCGCCATCACACTATTTTATTAATGCCTCCCCTATAATTTTGCATCTGACGTACTTTCTCAATAAACAGATGAAAAACAATGAATGCTTTAAAAAAAAGTTGGATGTTATACTTGTGCATACTATGTGGATGGACAAGTGTGTCGGTAGATGCAAAACAGGACGATAAAACAGCGGGAAGATACACTCTTTCTCTGAATGGTGGAGAATGGCATTTATGGCAGGACAAGCAGGCGGAATGGAAAAACGATAAACTGTTTCTGCCGGAAGATGCTACGGATTTGTCACTCCTTCCTGTGAATGTTCCGACAGGAGGCTGGGAACAACTGAATCCGGCCAATGCCACAGCCGTGCAGGTGCCGGGAACCGTGGAGGAATATTGTACAGCTTCCAGTCGCCCAAGTCCGGACGATGGAGCAGGAGTCAGCTGGTGGTTTAGAACTATCAAACTCCCGGCAACACTGAAAGGCAGACGGGTGCTGATTCATTTTGAATCGGTCCGTATGCGTGCCGAGATTTATCTGGACAAGAAACTGGTGGGATATGATATGATTGGAGAATCCCCCTTTGACGTGGATATTACAGAAGCGGTGAAACCCGGTGAAGAGCAACTTCTGGCAGTACGGGTGACACATCCGGGCGGTAATTTCCATTGGCAGGACTTCACGGAGATGAATTGGGGCAGCTATCAGATACCGCCCGGAAGGTCATTCGGAGGAATCATAGGCCGGGTACGTCTGGATGCAGTCTCTCCTTTGTTCATATCAGACATCTATATGCAGAACCAACCGGAATATACCAAAGTGAAAACGATTCTGACAGTGAACAATACCCTGATGAATACAGAAAAGGGGCAACTCATGTTCACAGTTGCAGAAAAGGAAAACCCATCGAGAATTATAGCTCGCAAGGATTTGAAGAACGTTATCTTGCAAAGGGGAGAAAATACGATAACAATGGACCTGAACTGCCCGAATGCGAAACTCTGGAATCCGGATTCCCCGCATCTGTACGTTTGCCGGGTCGAACTCAAATCGGCTAAAAGAATATGGGATGCAGATTCCCGGACTTTCGGTTTCCGCTGGTTTGAACCGACAGGGATTGGAAAAGATGCCCAGTTGAGACTGAACGGGCAGCGGGTGATGCTGCTTACCGCCATCAGTTGGGGATATTGGCCTGTGGGCGGCTTGTATGCCACTCCGGAAATGGCCGAAAAACAGATACTTACAGCCAAGGCTTTAGGACTGAATATGCTGAATTTCCATCGTTCCATCGGTTCGCCGGTAGTGCTTGAAAAAGCAGATGAACTGGGACTGCTATATCTGGAAGAGCCGGGAGCTTTTCACTCCGCAGGACACGATCCCTTCATCCGGACCATAGTCAATACCAAACTGCAACGAATGATCTTGCGGGACAGAAGTCATCCAAGTCTCGTCATTTATAATCTGATAAATGAATGGGGAGGTCCTCGTGCCAGAGATAAAGAACTGACTGCCCTGCGTATGGAAGACATGAAAAAGGCGCATACCATTGATCCGAGCCGGGTGATGACTTTTACTTCCGGATGGGCTTCTGCCGAACATTCGGAAGAAGACGCCAAGGCAAATCTGTTGCCTTTCGATTCGGTACTGCACCGGAAGGGATGGTTCGACAACCACCGCGCCGCAGGGCCTGCCACTTGGGAGGAAGATTACTATAGAGGTCCGAAAGACAATCTGATGTATACGGACAACCGGACCGAAATCTATATACGGGGCGAAGAAGGCGCTCTTTCAACCCCTCCCCGCATTGCCGAAATAGCCAAAGAAATAGAACAGACCGGAATCAAAGGGTGGGACGGATTGTTCTGGAAGAATCAGTATGAGGCATTTCAACAGTTTTTCCATGAGAAGAACCTGGCGCCTTACTTCGGCTCCATTGACTCGCTGACACGCGCCATGGGAGATGTCTCCTTCGACCATCAAGGACGGCGCATCCAAGGAATGCGTATGCAGAATACAGGAGACGTTTATGCAGTGAACGGTTGGGAAGCGATGCCGTATGACAACCATTCCGGCATTGTAGACATTTACCGGAACTGCAAAGGAAATCCTTCCACCTTTACTTACTATACCCAACCGCTCTATGTAGCAGTTTCTCCCCGCACACAGTTTGTACACCTGCCGGGAAAAGTACCGGTCGATTTCTACATCGTTAATGAAAAAAATCTTTCCGGAAAATACCGTTTATCAGTATTTGTCTGCACACCCAACGGGAAGGAAGGGAAACACATCGAAAAAGAAGTGCACATTACCGGAGGAGACTGTTTCGGACAGCTATTATTGGAGAACTGCCATTTGGAAATAGAAGGAGCTTCCGGTTTATATCAAGTCAAGGCGCAATTACGGAATGCGTCGGGACACCTGTGCGCCGAAGGGAAAGATGAAGTACTTGGCATTTACTGGGATGAGAAGCAATTGAAAGGAAAAGGTGCTTTATATGGTACTCCCGATGATCCTGTTGCTACCTTTTACCAGAAAGCAACCGGATGCGAGCTTCCTGCTTTCCGTTCGGATATGGAGAAACTGGACTGGATTGTAGTGACACGTTCATCCCTGGATGCGCCGCAGCCTGTTCCTGTTGAAGCATTTTGTCAGAAAGAAGGCAAATCGGTTTTGGAACTCTCTCTTTATAAAGACGATGACTTACGTGCATTGGCGGGGGTGACCCAAGACAACAAGATAGACCGTACTTTCGCAGACGGTGCCCAACCGGACCCCTTGCTTCCTGCCAACCAATCTTTTTCAGCTATCTGGGATGGGAAATTAAAAGCCCCTCAGTCCGGCACCTATATGATTGGGGTTACTTCCGATCAGGGAATGCGTCTTTCCGTCAACGGACAGCGTATTGTTGATGAATGGAGAAATAATAAAGAATTGACCGTCGTTCGTCCCTTCTTGTTGAAAGCAGGTGATGAGGTCACTGTCCGTGTGGAATACAGTCAACGCAATCCCACGGGAAGCGTACAATTAGTCTGGTCTCTTCCGGACCATGCGGCGATTGCTCCCCAAGAGTTATTGGATCGCGTAAGGGAAGACGGTACTTCATTGCTCTTGTTAAAATCGGCCGAGTCATGGATGGATGCTGTGAGCGCATATACAGGTTCGGCTTATCATGGCTATTATTCCGTAGGAAAGAACTGGGTAGGCGGTGTTCATTTCGTGAAAGACCACCCTCTTTTCAACGGTCTCCCGGTCAATGTAGCAATGGGATGGCCTTATCAAGCCCTGGTGCGTAACGGCGACCGGCGTTTAGGGCTACATATAGATAATGAAGAATTAGTGGCAGGCTCATACGGCAGTGCTCCGTTTAATCTGGGCTCTGCTGTCGGAATCATCTCTTGCGGAAAAGGGAAAATCTATTATTCAACCTTAGATTTGGTTGATAACCTGAATAATCCTGCGGCTGCGGCTGATGTAGCCCGCAAGTTGTTTTGCAACTTTATTCTTTTAAGTAAAGATAGATAATGCGAATCAGTAATAGCTATAAAGCAAAGTTAGGATACGCTTTTCGTCCGACCTAGGTCGGACGAAAGAAACAGCCGGGTTGAACTAAAGGGACACCTGGGTCAAACGAAACATCAACCAAGGCCGAACGAATTACTTTCTATAAAGCAATCGGGTAGTTATTGCAAGAAAAAATAATTCTGAAAGGAGAGAATATTTTCTCTCCTTTTGCTTGAAAATCAACAAGATATTTTTATATTTGCGAGAAGTGTGAGCCTTTTGTACCTAATCACTTTAAAAAACGACGAATATGACACAACAGTATCTGTTCGACCGCTTCTCGCAGCAAGCGTTGCAAACCCTGCATCGCTACCGTGCTGTTATGTTCAGTCCCACCTGCCACCCTATGTAAATTGCATTTGAGATTCTTTTTTTCTTAATTTCCATAATCTACATAGATCAGATTAGTATGGACAAACAATATCAACCGACCCTTACCGAAGTACAGGATTGGGTACTCAAACTGTACAATACCTGTGAGCAAACCATCACAGAAGCCGAACGCCGCGAACAGCATAAATACGCTGTCATGGTGCAACGTCCGCAGGACAAGAAATTCCTCGTGAAGATGCTGGACGAATCTTCGCAAATCCGTGACCGAAGGATACTTGCCAAACGTATCAAAACCCTTCTCGACCAATACGGCGTTCCCGAATTTCTGAACAAGCGGGACAGCTTCCTGTTCAAAATGTATCAGGCATTCGGCCATCATTTCGACTTTATCGCCATCCCCATCATCAAGAAGCGCCTGCGCATGGACACCTCGCAGGTCATCATCAACGAAGCGCGTCCGCAACTCACGAAGCATCTGGCCACCCGTGCAAAGGAGAAAATCGGGCAGAACGTCAACCTGCTGGGCGAAGTGGTGCTCGGCAACGGAGAAGCCGACCATCGTTACCACCATTATCTGGAAGCGCTCGAATCACCCGACATCAACTACATATCAGTGAAAATATCGGGAATCTATGCGCAGACACACGCCTTGAATTATGAAGAAAGTTTTCCGGAACTCGTTTCGCGAATGTCCGCGCTTTATCAGAAAGCGATTGATTTCCCCTATACGGACGAAGAAGGAGTCAGACGATCCAAGTTTATCAATCTGGATATGGAGGAGTACAAAGATACCCATTTCACATTACGCCTCTTCAAGACAGTGCTCAGCCTGCCGCAGTTCAAGAACTATTCCGCCGGAATCGTCGTTCAGGCATATCTGCCGGACGCATACGACTTTCAGACCGAACTGATCGAATTTGCCAAAGCACGCGTAGCAGAAGGCGGTGCCCCGATCAAGATGCGTCTGGTGAAAGGCTGCAACCTGGAAATGGAAACCGTCATCTCTTCGCTGAGAGGCTGGCCCAATCCGATCCGCCCTTCCAAAGAAGAAGTAGACGCCAACTACCTGCATCTGCTGGAACGGGCACTGATGCCCGAAAACGCAAGGGTATTGCATCTTGGAGTAGCTTCCCACAACCTGTTCTCCATCGCCTACGCCTATCTGCTGGCTCAGAAATATGGTACAGCCGAGTATATGACCTTCGAAATGCTGGAAGGGATGGCGAACCACCTATGGAGAGCCCAATCCATGCTCGGCAACCGGGTGATTCTTTATACTCCCGTAGTGAAAAACGAACATTTTCTGAATGCCGTCTCATATCTCGTCCGCCGGATGGATGAGAACACGGCACCTGATAACTTCCTGACTCACTCTTTCAATCTGAGGCCGAACACAAAAGAGTGGGATTTTCTGTCAAAGCAGTTCGAAGATGCCTACGCCATGAAAGATCAACTGAGTCATGTGTCCCCACGCACACAGAATCGCAATCTTCCTTACACGCCTGTCCCACCGGCAGACGTCCTAAAGAATGAACCGGACACGGACTTCGACCTGCCGCAGAATCAGGAATGGGTGCGTTCTATCTTCTCCAAATGGAAGAAAGACGGAACGGAACAGCCGGAAATCATTCCGCTGCAAATAGGTGCGGAAACGGTGGTATGCGAAAGCCGCTACCCATATACAGACCGTTGTCAGGACGATGAAGTCTGTATCTGTGAAATGTCGCAGGCGGACAGCGCACAAGTGGAGAAGATCATCGGAATTGCAGAAGCAGACCCTGCCGGATGGAGAAAGACTACACTCGAAGAACGCCACCGGATCATGTACGAAGCAGCCAACCGGCTCGCCGATATGCGGGGCGATCTGATAGGCTGTATGTGTGCCGTGACGGGTAAAACCGTCATTGAAGGCGATGTAGAAGTATCGGAAGCGGTAGACTATGCCCGTTTCTATACGACAGCGATGAAGAAGTTTGCCGCGCTGGATGGCGTAGAAATGAAACCGAAAGGCACCATACTGGTCATCTCCCCGTGGAACTTCCCCTGCGCCATCCCTGTGGGCGGCATAGTAGCCGGACTGGCGGGAGGAAATACCGTTATACTGAAACCTGCCACCGTAGCCGCCCCTGTTGCGTGGATGTTTGCCAAGGCATTCTGGGATGCCGGTGTGCCGAAAGAAGCGCTGCAAGTCATCATCACCCGCCGGGAAGCACTGAAAGTGCTGACTACCGCCCCCGCCATCAAACACATCATTCTGACAGGAGGAACGGACACCGCACAGAATATCGCAAAAGCCAATCCGACCACTCCGTTATCGGCAGAAACGGGAGGTAAAAACGTTATTATCCTCACAGCGTCGGGCGACCGTGACCACGCCATCATGAACATCGTCACTTCCGCCTTCGGCAATGCCGGACAGAAGTGTTCCGCCTGTTCGCTGCTGTTAGTCGAACGTTCCGTATACGAAGACGAAAACTTCCGTAGCAAACTGAAAGATGCGGCGACAAGCCTGAAAACCGGCAGTGTGTGGAATGCCGGAAATATCGTCGGTCCGATGATTACCAACAAGAACGATAAGTTACTGCAAGCCTTCAACCTCGAACCGGGTGAGTCGTGGCTGGTTCCTCCGCATTTCATTGGCCGCAGAGAGTACATCCTTGCACCAACTGTCAAATGGGGAGTAAAACCGGAAAGTTTCTCATTCCGCACCGAATTGTTCGGTCCTCTGCTGAGCGTGGCCTGTATCGAGAACCTTGAAGAAGGAATCAAGCTGGTGAACGGGCTGGATTACGGATTGACCTCCGGCCTGCAAAGTCTGGATGAAAAGGAGCAGAAACTGTGGAAGAACTCCGTAATGGCAGGAAACCTGTATATCAACCGGGGAATTACCGGAGCCATCGTCAACCGGCAACCATTCGGAGGAATGAAACTATCCGCCTTCGGTGGTGGCATCAAAGCGGGTGGCCCCAACTACTGTACCTGTTTCCTCGAAATCACCGACAAACCGGACAGCCGGACCGACTACCGGCAGAGTTATGCCAAAGCCTATCAGGAAGAGTTCTCAAAACCGAGAGACGTCAACCGGCTATATGGAGAACAAAACCTCTTCCGCTATCTGCCTTTGAAGAACATGATTCTACGCCTCTTCCCGAAAGATACAGACGAAGAAGCGACAATGATTGCACACGCCGCCCGTATATGCGGCACTCCGCTCACCATCAGTTTTGGCCCGACAGATGACCGTAGCAGCAGACTTGCCGGACTCGGCTGCACACTCCGGAAAGAATCATTAGAGGACTTCCTGAAAGAATTGCCCGAATATGAAAGAGTACGTACCTGTTCGCCGGATATACCCGATGTCATGTACGAACGGGCAGCGGAAACCAATAAATACATTGCGACAGCACCGCCTGTGAAGCAAGGACGCATCGAGCTGATACACTATATCAAGGAGCAAAGCATCGCCTTTGAGTATCACCGTTATGGCAGTATTTCGGAAGTACCGCCTTGCGAATAATGAATGCATTAGCTAATACAAAAAGTACAGGAAAGGAATCAATTTATTCTGTACTTTTTGTATTTTTGTGAAATATCAGATACCCTCCGCAAAAGACTATGCAGATGATAGAACGTAATTAAAAATAAAAGCGTATGAAAAGAATGGCATTAAGCAGTATACTTGCCTTGATTTTCACATTTTTCCATGCGAATGCTCAAAATTGTGAAGTCTTAAATCAGTATGTAGACAGTATCTATACTAACGAAGAAATACATACATTGGAAAAGCGAGTTTGCAAATTGCTGAAAAAGCAGAAAGCCGTACCAAATGATAATAAAGTTAACATCTACTATATTCCAGATTATGACATACCTGATTATTGTATTATGCCGCCCGACTCCATACAAGAATACTATTTATTGGGTAAACAGAAAGTGAGAGTAGACAAGAAAGATTTTCTTACTGGAGGCTTTTTAAGAAAACTATTTCGTCAAGAAATGACTAGTCGTAATAAAATATGCGGTACAACTTATATTAGTGCCAATGTTATTGTAACAAATTCATCCGACAATCTTATTGCATCTGGAGATGCCCATTGTTTATACATAACCGCACACTATAATAAAGACTTTTATGATAATGATTGTTTTATATTAAAAAAAATGCGTGAATTGAAACTGAAACATTTATTTACCCTTCATAAGATTTGGATGCTTCCGACTTTTGGGGTCACTGAAAAAGATGAAATTATTGTTTTTCTATATGATAAGGGGCATAAAGTGTATACGATTGAGAAGTTTGTAGATATTTATTCAAAAAGTGAGTTTTATGGAAAAGTATTTAGTAATTGATATAAACCAGCAACGAAAAACAATAATCAAATTTATGAATATAACTATGCAAAAGATAATTATATATATCTGTCTCACTTCTTTGTTTGTCTTCTTATCATGTACACCAACACAAACAAAGGTATACAAACAATGCAAAGAACAGGTCGAAACCATAAACAGAATGCGTTTATATGCAACCTACCTCGTACCAGTAGATAGTTTGGGTCAATATATGAATGACGAAGTGATTTCCGAAGATATGTACCACCATTGCGAGGTAGTCGCAAACGTCAATCCCAACCAAGCGCATGTATTAGCAATCCTCTATTTTGACAAAGCCGGCAAAGTACGTAAAAGTATTGAATGGTGGAGTGATGGTGGTGACCTTCGCAATGTAAGCTATTATAACAATCAAGGCAATGTCATATACGCCATTTATAATTATTATGATAATAATTGCGGGAAATTATATATTAATGATTCCAAACACTATATCGAATATCCTTTCTCACAACCCGATAACAAACATAAAAACATCTTTCCAGCATTAAATATCAGTGAATTAGCTTCTGAGTACAAAGTACATTTACAAATGCCGATCAACTGTAGCACAGTTTCTTTTAAATCTATTCAAGAAGGAGATAAGGCATTTCTTTGCACAGAAAATATTTATGCAACACCTAAAGGGACAAATATAAAAAATGAGAATGCTTCTGTCACATGGTTTGGTAAATTGATACGCATAGATAGTATTGCAAATGATTGGTGTAGAGTTACAGAGCTATTGGGTAATCCGATAGGCTATGTACAGGTCGATAGCATAGAGTTATTTCAAAGGGACTAATCCAAGTACAAATAAAATTAAGATCTACCAAAAAGCAAAGCGAACTCTTTTTTATCTATCAAAATAATATTATTTAAGCCATCCTAATGACATACATATTTTGAGAAGAACGCCAGTCAGCTCTCAGAGAAAGAATAGAATGTATCAATATGCAGACTATTTGCATATTATTCCTATTTTATTGGAAGATTATGCAAAAGCATCGTTACCTGACACGCAGAATATATATATCCAACTTGCAGAACATTAATGTCTGACATGTTGAGTAAGGTTACCTGACAAGTCAGACATTAATATCCAACGTGTCAGTCAGCCTTATC
>ERZ791875.357-NODE-357-length-53006-cov-99.397141_pt1 | contig 53006 bp, 85 predicted proteins | sample MGYA00510278_ERZ791875 | MGnify/ENA primary metagenome ERZ791875 (study PRJEB30046, sample SAMN00792078) | human gut metagenome | study: EMG produced TPA metagenomics assembly of the A metagenome-wide association study of gut microbiota in type 2...
TTTGGGTGTGGTTTAAACGGTGGAATTGCTTTCACCATTTTCGGCGGCAGGGGGGGAATTTCTTCCTGTTTTGGTTTAAATGGCAGGCTTGCAATGTTTATATAATGTTCCCCTCTTACGCATTCTTTAAGGTCTAAAAACGGGCAGTAAACAGTATCGTTATGGCGGCGCAGGCGGTAACATTTTAGGCAATCAATCATTTTTCTAAACTCTTTTCTTTAGCTTCTTTTACTTGATTACAGTATTCATCTATTTTTTCTTTGCTCAAATGCCTATTACCATACTGCTTATATCCCTTGATTTTTTCCAGCACCTCGAAGGGGTCATAGTAATACCGTGTGCGTCGCCCTGTATGGAATTTAAATATATTCGTGCAATCTTCCCGCAGTTCTTTTAGCAGCTTTCCATATTTCCAGCGTTCAATCGAACAGGCTAAAATAATTCGTCCAACACGGTAGCCGCTTATAAATCCTTTTGCCTTTGCTGCTTCAATGCTGATATTCTGCATTATTCATTCTCCTCTTTATTGATTTTTTTCTTTAACGATAATAAACAAGCATTGCAAAGCTGAATATTATAGGTTTCGTATCCGGCTACGCGGATAATAAAGCTGTTCCTGCTCGCCCCAATATAACCTTTTCCACACCCGTCGCAAACAAAATCTTTTTTCTTTTCTTTTTTTAATTTAATCACTTTATCACTTCCTTAAAATCTGCGAATAATATAAATATTTATCATAAAGGCTGCCAAAAATAATAATGCGCCTATTAAAAATGCAGTTATCATTATATTCCTCGTCGTTATTCTATGGTTTCCTGCGTTTTTTTCAACTATAATTTCTGTTTTCACAGTTAAAACTTCAATTTTTGTTTCATTATTCAAATGTGGGCGTGCGTAGTTTATCGCTCCCTTTATTTTTTTATTTTTCCTTACCTCTTGTCTATATTATAGCCCCCCTTTGTCTTGTTGTCAAGTCTTTTTTTAATTGCAAGATAAAAAAGCAGGACATTTGCCCTGCTTTTTGGTATTACGATTTAAGTTTTTTCCGACGCCGCAAGCTTACTTCATAGTTGTGTTTACGGATTTCTGCCAAGTGATACTCTGACGGCTCGAAGTACTTACAACGCGCATTTCTTGCGGAACGTGGTAGATTGCACTTTAAATTTTTAGTGCAATTTAAGCAATTCTTCGTTACATTCCAGTAAGTCAAAGCTTGCTTTTCTTTTTCTGCTTCCGCTTCTTCTTCCATACGCTTGTTGATTAGCTCGAACGCACTGCCTAAAGGATTATCTCTGCCCAGTAACCCCCCCATTTTATTCTCCGTCTTTTAATGTTGCTGTTTCTTGAGGAAGGCGCGCACTAATCAGCCCTGCAAGAATTTTTAATTCTTTATCTTCTAAGCTTTCAACCAATTTAACTAAATCCAATTTGTTATTTTCAAGCAAGCCTATAATATGCTGGTTAAGGCACTCTAATACATTGCTTTCACTGATTAAAAGTGAAGCGTCCTTGAATAAGTTAGCCGCTTGTTTTGCAGCTTCCGGGCTGGCTGTTAATTTTTCTGACCCATTCTTTAATACAAAACCATAGGCGGCGTCTACCGTCGCTTCTGTGTATCGCTTATGTTCAGCTATAGCGTTTTTTGTTGTTTCAAACTGCTTTTGCTGCTCAACGGTGATTTTTACATAATACGGCTTTAATTCTTTTTCGGGCTTTAAATTTAGTGATTCTTCTGAAACTGTTGAATTTTTTTCTTTTAACGGTTTAATTTTGTCTGACATTTCGGCACTTCCTTTTTTTATTTTTTTATAATGCTATATGTTAAAGCGGCTGCCGCCACTACATATGCAGCATTTCGCTGCCTTTTAATGATTGCCAGTTTTTTCTTGCAGCTCTCTGAGTAGGCTGTCAACAATTTGTTTGCTTCGTCTAATAGCTTCTCTGTCTGCTGTTTCTCGGATATCAAGTTCGTTAACTGCTGCGTTTTCCCTGTCAAGGATTCTGTTAAGTTCTTCGAGTTCTGTTCGGCTATCTCTAATTTGTTCTGTAACTTGCTTACTATCTCCGACATTTGATTGTAACGCGATAACAAGTCCCTGTAACTCTGCGATTTCTCGTTGCTGCTGCTCTCTAGCTGCGTTAATTCCTGCTGTAGCTGCTGCAAGTCGCTTGTCCATTTCGCCGCCTGCCCGGGCGTAATAGTAATAGGTTGCTCCTGCGCCCAGCACAAGCCCGGCACAGGCAGCAATAATAAGGCTAGTAATACTGCTTTTATTAAGTTCCACATATTTAACCCCCTTTTATTTTTTGGTAAATCCACCAAAATAAATACGTGATTACTATTCCAATTATACCAGTACCAAGACTTATTACCAGCCCTTTTAATCCATTTTCTAAAAACATTTTTACAACTCCACTTTGCAAATTTTGAAATACCTCGGATTTTCGCTTTCTTGTTCAGCTTTTTCGTTCCATAAATTCAATGTTTTTTGAGCTATAATAAGAATTGTTTCTAAATTTGATTCTGATGTCGTGCATTCTTCATTGTTTAAGAATGTTACTTTTCTGATGATACTTGGCGGCAATGTCACAAACACAGGGAATTTAGTTTTTTTCCCAATTTCGTGGATATAAATTTCAATTCTTTTATCATTTACCATAAAAATCATAAGCAGCCTATCCTCTCTGATTTTATTTTTGTTTTTTTCAATTTGTTTTTATGCTTCAAAAAATTCACGGGTGAATTTCTCGACAACTATCATAACTTTTCCGTCTTTTACGCTTTTAGCTGCTCTGCGTGCTTCTGTTGTCGTTTCGTAACAGGTACTTCTGTCTATTACGTTATTGATTGATAAATAATACTTGTATTCTACCATTCTTTGCATTCTTCATTGCCCCTTTATTTTTTTATTTTTGTTTTGTTTTTTCTTACCTCTTGTCTATATTATAGCCCCCCTTTGTCTTGTTGTCAAGTATTTTTTTGAAAAATTACAAAATAAAAAAGCAGGGTATTTGCCCTGCTTTTTGACGTAAATGTTAAGTATTGTTTTTTATGGTACTACGGTTAAAACAACGTTGTTTCCTGTTTCTATAATCATTCTGCTTAATTCTTCGCCGTCGATATTCTGCATACGCAGACAGCCGTAAGTCGGTACCCAGCCTTGACGTCCTGCAAACGGATTAGGCAAGCCGCTGCCGCCACCGTGAATATCTCTTGCTCGTGGGTCGTGGGTAGTGATATAGAATGTGCCATAAGCTGCGCCATATGCGCCGTTAGTAACTTCTGCGCTTACGTTTGTATAAACGCCGTCCGGTAAGCTTCCACGGGGGTCGCCTGCTTCGTTGTAGCCCGGAACAAAATCGTCACGACATTCCCAATCACCAATGACATTATAGCTTTCATCCATTGCGAAAATGCGCTGTTTACTACGCTGAAACTGGATTTCTTTGACCATGTTTATCACTCCTTTTTACCATTTTAGCACGTTATTTCGTGGTAGGCAAAAATTTATTGACAGCATATTCAATAACCCTTTTTACTGCATTAGCAATACTGCTATATCCTAACTCTATTAGATTCTCGTTTATGCTGGATAATTCCACGACTAATATACATACTGTGATAACACCCGGCAAAAAGTCGTTTAAAATTAAATTTGTTGAAAATAATTTAATATTCGGAACTACTTGCCCAGCATAAAATGCAATGACTAAACTAGCATTGTAAACCAGCAATTTTTCTATAACCCTTGAAAGGGCGGCACTGTTTAAATAAGTCTTATTCCACGTTTTGGCTTTAAAGCAGTAATACAAGGCTTTACGAAGTGAGATAAATTCAATCGGTGTATCAGGCGTTAAATTTTCATGGATGTATTTTTTGCTAATATAAACGACTTTAAGAAATGTATCATAAAGGACTAATCCGAATGATAAAACCACTACACCCCAAAAGCCTTCTCCAAACGTCTTATATCCAAAAGTCCATATAGCCACAGCATATGCCCATACATCAATATTCGCAAACCTGTTAATTATATATTTAAGGTTTTCATATAAATTTGTCCACATAAAATACACCCCTTGTTTTTACTATATTATATCACAGTAAAAACAAGGGGTGTTCCCTTATTTCTTCCTAAAGTAATCGTCTATGCCGTGCGCCTGTACGCTGCTTATGCTTTTATAAAAATCGGGCTTTAAGCTATGTTTTTCAAGCCACTTCATAACGGCTACTGTTAATGTTTTTTCTAGTTCGGTACAGAGTTCTTCTTGTATATCTTCTAAATTTAGCCAATTCGCAGCAGCTACGCCTGCTATCTCGTCAGCTTCTATTTTTAGGATATCCAATACTGTTTCAGATTTTAAAACTGGCGTATACAGCTTTGCAATCCCTGTATATACTACTAGGCATTCTTTATTGTGTTCGTCTGTCATACCCGCCTGTATAGCTTCCTCGCGGCTGTTAAAATCACCCTGCCATGTTTCCCTGTCAAAAGAATAGGCATATAGCTGTGCTGTCTTTGTGGATTGCTTTTTTGCTACCATTTCTTCACCTTTTCTACCTGAGCTACCAACGCTTTTATTTTACTTTGAGTGATGTACTCCCACCACTTCCGCTATCCCCTGCATAACGTATAGCGCGTTTGGTAACGCTATACCGTTGCCCCACATTTTATATTCAGAACTATCGCTATGTAATTTGTTGTACCATGAGAGCATTTGTTCTTTGGAGTATTCTTTAGTGGTTTTATTGTTGATTTTTGCGTAAGTATTTCTGGCGTTTAGCCAAAAGACATATTCGTCATCTGTGAGGTTATCTTTTTTAGGAATTTCTCCCCACCAATCTGGGAAGCCTTGAAGTTTAGCACACTCTGTAGGGGTTAATCTTCGTACAATATAACGTGTAGGACTAAAAGATTGCTCGGCTACAAGATTTTCACTACCGCCACCATATGTGCCGCCACTTGCTTTAAGAGTAGCTCCAATATCTTCTTGTATAAATTTATTGTAGGCTTGCTGCGGAAAACATACAGCGTGTCGGTCTATCGTATTTAGCGTATAGCATTTATCCTCACACACTCCTTTACCGTTACAGCCTGCTGTATCTGCTCGATCTATACCATTTCCTTGCAGACAGTGGACAATATAATTCCTGCTATCAGTACTAATAGTGTGGCAAGGATCTCCTGCTTGTGGATTTGTTTTGTTGAGCGGACTTGTTATATTTGCACCATCGTAAACAACTGCCTCACAACATAGAGCTGTATAATCCGTAATGCGGTTATTGTGGTCACCTGTTATCGTTGGTACAGTTTCACCGGCGTCGTTGCCTCTTGTATCGTAAACAAGAGTTTTTTTATTAATAACGTAAGGCGCATTTCCGTGCGCTTCGGCCCTTAAAGTAGGGCTTTTACCATCAGCGCAGACGCTGATTTGCTGACCGCCTTGGTCGTCTAAAATAATTTTCTCTACGATAGCAATACCGCCTTGATTTTTCGACGGGTCAGGATACCCTGTATCTAAAGTTTTAGCGATTTCAACAGCACGGCAACCGCTATGCGGATTTTTGCTTTTCATACTATTCGAGGACAAGCTATCAAAACTATATGTAGTTAAACATTTTCCCGCTCTATCGATGCCGTTTCCTTGATGGCAATATACGGCTACTGGTGCTAACACTGTCGGTGTACAATCTCCGCCGCTTTGTGCAAGTCCCGGCAAAAACGATTGATTATACCTATCTACTCCGCCGATTGCTGTTCCAACGCAGTTTTGAGCATCGGCGGCAATTCCTTGCCACGGCGTTCTGCCCGCCTCAAAATACCCTCGCAGGCTTTCGCGCTTAAATAGTATTTCTTGGGCACATTCGCCTCTAAAATCTGCGACAAGGTAGATTCTACGGCGGCGCTGGGGGACTCCCCAATATTGCGCGTCAAAAACTCGGTATGCAATGCTCCATCCGTCTCCACTGATACAATCTGCATATGCCCAGCCAGCTTGTGAAACCGCAGGCATAACGGCGTCCTTTTCTTTGACTCTAATAAATTCTTCAAGGACGGTTCTAAAATCTTCTCCTCGGTTACTGCTAAAGACTCCGGGAACGTTTTCCCAAATAGCGTATCTTGGATAAACTCCATTTGTTGCTTCCCTCATTTCTTTGATAATTCTGATTGCTTCTAAGAATAAACCGCTTCTTGTTGTTTCATCATCGCCCATATCAGCGTGTTTCAACCCTGCTCTTTTTCCCGCTATCGACATATCTTGGCAAGGACTGCCGAATGTGATTATATCTACAGGCTCTATTTCTCCGTCCTTAACTTTGCTAACATCTCCCAAATGTTTCATTTTTGGGAAACGATTTTTAGTAACAGCTATCGGGTATGGCTCAACCTCTGCCGCATAAACAGGCTCTATCCCGCACAAGCTTGCTGCTAAAGGAAATCCTCCACTGCCATCAAATAAGCTCATTAGTTTCATATCAATCTCCTATATACTGCCTGCCGTATCTATTTGCAACTCTGCAGCTTGTACCGCTGCCAACAAACGGATCAAGTACAACGTCACCTTCAGCAGTACCACATAATATACACCGCTCAGCTAATTCATTTGGGAACTTAGCGTAATGCGTAACACCACCGCTCGCAGTTGTAGCCATATTCCAAACACTTCGCATTCTGCGTTTACCGGTATTATTCTCGCAATTACCATGACTATTACGTGCCAACTCTCTTGAATTATCAAATGTAACTTCTTCTGTTCGTATAAGCTCTCCTGCGGCATTATATGTTCTTACTGTTTCCACATAACCTTTAAGGTCACAGCCTAACTCCACATTATACGCCCTGCTATCCTCCCATGTGCCATCTTCTTTGTACTTAGGCAACCAGTGATTTCTGCGATGCCATACCGGATTACATTCTGCTTTCCAGCGATTATATTCTGCTTGTCGTTTCTTTTCCATTTTTTCGTTAAAACTACGGGCCATTACCTTTACTCCTCTCTACATCAAGACTTTCCAAACTAAATACTGGCCAATCTCCATACCTACTCCAGCGCACACTCCTTTAAATTACCAGCTTATCCAACCCGGCTTTACTGTTATTCTAGGTATAATAACTTCCCATGGATGTTCGGAACTTGGTCTACCATGTTTTTTGTTGCATTGCACGATTACTCCCCACTTGCGTTTCCTTGACGATTTAGCATAAACAGAAGAAGCCATTATGTAAAAAGCTCTGAACTCTTTTATTGTTTTTTTATTCCTCATTTTTTTTTATTCCTCATTTAATTAATATCGGATTATGTTTCAATTTTCTTGTGATTTTACGTTTTATGGCAGCGTTTAAATCGTCGTCCCGTATCGGTAAAGCTATCAATAGCTGCGATAATGATATATATACATCTGCCATTTTTTCTACAATCTTACTGTATTGCGGCTCGCTTTTTACTAACTGTTCAACTAATTTAGTGCTAGAAATGCAGCAGCTTTCTATGATTTTTTCTTTCGTTGCAGCTTTAGCAATACATTCTATGCTCAATCTGTCTAATATCATAGCAGACGGTAGCACACGATTTTTATTTAAGGTTTGGTTTTCAAACATTTTTGTCCTCGCGTTGGGCTTCGTTCCATTTTCTAGTCGTTTCAAGAATTCCGTCACCATATGCGCCTGATATAGACTGTCCGCAGTTACATTCAAAGTAAAAGGATAGTCCCAATTTTAGTCTTGGCTGACTTTTGCATTTTTTACAAGCTGCAATTTTTAATTTTAAGCTGCCGTTTTTCTTTGCCATAGCTATAAGCCCCTTTCTGTTTTTTCATCTAACGGAATACCCACATCAACTAACTGCTTGACGCCTTTCAATATGTGGTCTATAGAGTTTTTCCTCTTTTGAATTTTTAAAATGTATCCTACTAAATTCGCGCACACTACGGCTGCATGAAATTCGTCTAAATTTAAAAAACATTCGTCGCTGATCAAATCGCCTGTTGCTTCCCTTCTTATTCCCACAACGACAACACTGTCATTTTCTTTAGCTAATATCCTAGCTGCTTCTTGAGCGTTCATATTATCCCCCTAAATCAATTCTAAAATCGCTTGTAATTCGACTTCTGTATTATATTTTTTTACGTCATTTTTAATGGTAAAACGGTCTTTAAACCATAAAGTTAAAAAGCAACTCATTGTAAAAAGGCGAACGAAAAACGCGCCATAATTTTTTAAATAAAGTTGATGAAAACCAAACCAGCCGAAAAACGACCATATATATATAGCTCTATCTAAATCAATGCTTTTTTTTGCAACTTTCATCCTGAATTTTGTTTTCCCTGTTTCTGATAACTTTTCGTATTGGTCGTTAATAAATTCCTCTTTCGTTGAATAATCCATAGGTTGTAGCATAGTGTTTTACCCCTTTCTTTTTACAAAAATTCTGAAACTAATTCATACCCTTCGTGATTCTCGTTAAAGCATACCTTATTATTCAATTCTTTGGGTACGTCTTTTAATACGATACTTGCCCTAATGCCTAAATACCTTACTGCCGGGTTAACCTCTTTGAATACTCCTTTAGCTAGATTCCTAGCCTCACTGTAGTTGTAGGCAAAGGCTATAACTATTCCCAGCTCGGGAAACTCTTTGCTAGAACACTTGAAAGCCCTAACTTTTTCATACTGCTTTATCATGTTAGCCATTCTACAGTCCACCTAACCAGCCGCGCCATATAGGATATTCTATCAACACTTCGGCAAGTCCGGCACTTAATTTAACCGCAAAACTCACTAATCCAGCGGCAGCAGCAACTTTAATTATTGTTTTCCACTCAAACAAATTATCAACTCCTATCTTTACTTATATTATAGCCCCCCTCTGTTCTGTTTGTCAATAGGGTAATAAAAAATATAGTCCCTGTTAGAAGCTGGCAGGCAGAAAAACCCCTAACAGCACACAGTGAATACTGTCTACTGAAAAGAGGTTTTGCGATTGCGTCCCCGCCGTCGCTGTATAGTTGAATTGCTAGCCATTTCATCGCGTCCCCAACGTCCCACGCTCCATGACTTACCCCCGCGCACTCTGCGCCCGTTGCCGCCAGCCGTATATTTTATAGACTATGCCTGTCTAAAGGTATATACACCTTACCAGAGTAGGTTGACCTCTGCCAACTTCCCCCCCGCATAAAGCCCACTACAGCTAAAGCGGCAACTGATTTTTGCAATTAGAAAATCAGTAGGGGCAACGACTTTATAAACTTGGCTCGTTGCAGCACCAACCATTTTTTATACACAGGTGGGGTTATTCTGTGTCATTCCTATAGAGGTAAGGAATTTTTTCTATATTTAGTTAAAATCTAGTGTCAGCATTTACTTTTTTGTATTGACATTACTTTAAAATTTAGATATAATTTCTATATAGGCGTAACAAAAGGGACTCATAACCTTTATAGGTTATAATTTGATATTAGTGTCGGCATACATTTTTATTGACATTGTTTCTTTTCTTACGTTTGCGTATGAGGTAGCAGCTCTGAAAAGAGTTGCTACTTTTTTATTTTAACCTCATTTGATAAATTTGTCTAGTTATGGATAATGTGGATAACCCTGTGTATAAACTATATATAGTATTTAAACAGGGGAATTAGCCTATAAAATCACAAGATATAGTAAAAATAAAAGTTGTAAAAATTTTTAGCTTGATTTTTTTAGCCGTGCCGTTTATAATAATTCTGTAATTACAAATGCGTTAGGGGGGCAATGCCTGTTCTCGAACGAATCAAAAGCCGCTCCCCGATAGTTCCTAACGTCGTGAATAACAAGAACATCACAAGCGCATATTTTCTTTTTCAAAATAAGTATCCTTTCTGTATGATTTATTAAAAAAATCTTAGTAGGTTATCCCTAGAATGCAGCTATACATTCTAGGGATTTTTTCTTTTTATTTTTTTCAAAATTCACTTGACACCTTCTTGTATTCGCTTTATAATGAGAATAAAGGGGGGCTACAAATGAGGTTTGTGTTAATGGCGTTAGGGACTGGTGTTGTTGCCGCAACAGCGGTATTCGACACATTTAGTCAGATATTAAATTTACTTTTTATCACGGTCAGCAACCAGCGACATTGCTTGCTGAATTTACTTTACTTTATAAGCGCAGTTCTTGCGCTGCTGGTGATTTTGAAATGAGGGTCATATTAAATCCTTTAATGCCGAATAAAGACGGTTACTTGACGCCTGTAAAGCCGTCACAAGTCTATCATTGCGATAACATAAATCAATTTGTTACGCAAGTTGTTAAATCCGGCTCGCTCAATACTGAATATGTTGATTTGTGCAACATAGTTGGCTATTCAGAAGAAAAGGCGGATGTTAAAACATTAGTCGAGATTTTGAAAGACTTATTTTTTGAAAAACATCTAGCTTTAACAGTGGATTTTGACGAATAAAAAAACGCCTGCACAAGACGCACAGACGTAAAAAAGGAGTAAGCCGCTACACATAAATAATATAACTAAATATGTGCTTAATCAAACTTAAAGGATTACTAATGAGAAAGAAGGGCAAAGCTATGCAGATTAAATTCCCATTACTGAACGCAGAAGATATAGAGATACGCGTTAACCGTATCATTAAGTGCTATGCCGAGAACGCACAAGGCGAACGTGTTGAATACTATAAGGCAGATTTACTGCTTTATAAAGACGCTCGTGTTGATATGTATTATCTTGATAGATATGTCGGAGCGGATAGCTGGCAAAGAACGCACCGGGCAGAAGGGAACGACTTTATTTGTGGAATATCCATAAAAAATGAAGCCGGAGAATGGATAACTAAAGAAGATGTAGGCGAATTATCCAACGTCGCAGCAAACAAGGGGCGCGCTTCCGACGCCTTTAAACGCGCTGCTACTAATTGGGGTATAGGGCGGGAATTATACAGTTCCCCCAAAATTCAGCTCATACTAAAAAAATATGAAACGTATATCAACAATCGAACGAAAAATGTAGCCTTAAGCAATGATGTTTCTTTTTTCGTTTCAGAAATTGAATACGACGAAAAAAAGCGTATCATTAAAGCTCTTGTGATTAAAGACGGGAACGGTAACTATCGTTTCGCCTACCCAGACGGCAAGCGCAACGAGATACAGAAACGAATTGAAGCAGCGCAGCAGGTCGGCGCATTAGTTGCCGCCAGCGTCGAAAAAGGCAAAGAAAAGCCTTTGCCTGAAATCATCCCAGTTAAGCGGGAACGGGCAGAAGAAGCACCGCCCGCTATTAAGCCCAAAAATACGCCGCCACCTAAAGATGATGACACACGGAATATGTGTATCATGTGCGGTGTCGGAATAAGCAAAGCTGTAGCAGCTATATCCAATCGTAAAGTACAGCAGACAGTTTGTCTGCAATGTCGAGAAAAAATATTGAAAGGCAGGTATAAAAAGTGAATTTAAAAGGTATCGTTTCAGGTGTAGTGTGCGAAAAATGCGGGGCAGTGAAGCTGTTTCCTTTTTCAACAAAAGGTCAGACAAAAATCAAAGCCCGGTCTTTAGGCTGGACTATTTCTAAACAAAAGCAAGTCGGTACTGAATGGCGTTCTGTCTGTAAATGTCCCGATTGCGTGAATAACGGTTAAGAAAAAGCCCCTAGCGTCGATTGTGTAACACGCTAGGGGCTTTTAATTTTATCTTGCTTATGTTTCCTTGTGTTGATGATTTAAACGGCTTATAACTTAAATTTGACGTTCTCGCACTTTAAAACCTTTACATTCTACTATTGCCGCCGAATTTACTTTCTTATTGCTGACGCTGCTATTAATATACCGCCCTTTCACTGCTGACCACGCCAGCATATATTTATCAACAGCAGGTGTAACCTTCGTTGCTGCTTTTTTTGTGATCAGCCTTAATTTACTGTAGCGTCCTTCGTGTGCAGTGATAAAGCCGATATGTGGCGGCACTTCGTCGAGTAGCCCCAGCTTTTCAAGCTGCTTGAACGTGTCTGACGGCATAACGTAGTAGTTAACATCACCCACCAAGTTATGTCCGTTAGGGCTTTTAAAATCGCTTACAGTGCTTTTTATCTCGAAACAAATAGTAATTAATTCAGTAGGTAAATCAAAAGTCTTAAAGGTCTTTATAACGTCGCCTCTGTAGTTCTTTTTTTTACAAGTTATATAATGTTCTTCCGGATTAGTTATACCGTAGGTTATAGGCGGCAGCAGAAAGCTTTCACAAACTTTTATACAATCTACCTTCCCAGCTTCACTCAATCCATTTTTAACAGCAATTTCATACGCGGTTAATATTCCGCGTGCTGTAGCAATTCTAACCCCGTCAATCTTTGACGGGGTATATTCTTTTAATGCCTTTTCTATTCTTAATACTATATCACTTTTCATTGTTTATATCCTTTTTTCTCCGTTTCCAATTCCAATGTTGCCCAAAAAGCACCATTACCTTTTACTATGCTTATGATCCGCCAACCGCGGCGCGCATAGTATCTGTTGATGAATTCTATCAATTTCTCGTGGCTTGGGTCGAATATTGACATATATTTTCTCATTTTGCACATCTCCTATATTTTTACCCGTGTAAAGTCAAATGGATTTTTATATGGATTTTTTAAACTGTATCCGCTAATTAATCCACCCTGATAACCAAAATTATCAAGCCATTGCCCATTTTTTCTAAATCTTATGGCATCCTTGCAATTTGTGCTTCTTAAATAAATCGTCCCGCTTTTGGTAATTTTTAAAATTTTTTCTATTGTCTGCCTATCGCCAGCCATTGAATGATATTCTATAGTAACTTCATCACCGACTTTCAAGGTCGCTGCATATTTTTCTAAAGTCATATATTTACTTTTCATTTTTGCACCTCTTATATTTTTCCTATTCGTTAGGCGGCAAGCTATCTGTTATATCTTTATCTGCCCATTTTAAAAATTTTTCAGTAGATATTATTGGATATTTTGCCTTAAAAGTCACGCTAGGACTGTCATACTGAATACTTTCTCCGAACGGTGATATATATAGTATCTCTCTATCATTGACATAACTACCGTCTAATCTATGGACGCCTCTAGGACGTTTAGCCCTATATACTCTACCTACTTTCAAATCTTCTATCTTCATTTTTCCTCGCTCCAATCTTTCGCGCACTCGTCACATAGTATCTCTACTTCGTCTAAAACTGTTGCTGTACCATTACGAACAACTTTCCCGCAGTTTGTGCAATTCAGCTCCCAGCCATTACTTAAAAATTCTTTTGCTGGTATTATTTTACTGGCTCCATATTTATCAGCCCACGGAACACGGTAAACCCGCATTTCTGTAAATTCTCTATCATGTTCGGAAGCAAGTAACGCTTTAGCTTTTCCCGGTGTAGCCGCCCAAACTACATGACTTTCGTCATAATCTTCGTCGTCCCATCCATAAGCTTTTAATTTCATTCTTTATCACCTTCTATTGTGGGAATAATTTAAAATACCCTATTAGTAGCACATTCAAAGAATTTATCAGCTTGATACTTGTCGACATATTCTTTGGCTTTTTCTTCCGCTTCTACTCTGTTGTTTGCTTCTACTTCAAAGTCAAAAGCATATGTTTCAATTAATTTTACTTTATATTTTTTCATGGTTATTCTCCTGTTAAATATTCATAGTCCTCTTTTAAATGTTTTTTTGCTTCAAAATACGATTTATAATATTTCCCTGATTTTTTTAAAAGTAAAAACTTTATGTTGTTTTTATTAAACAGTGTTTCGTTATGGATAACACCTTTATTCCTTCCTTCGTCAACCGCGACGTAAAAATATACGTCGCCTATTTCAGGCTGCCACGGTTTCTTTTGTACGCCATAAAAGCCAGTTAACAAACCTAATAATATATTCGGGCAAAATCTTTCTTCATCTTTAGATATTAAAATATCTCTTGACGAGGTTGGATTACCGTTAAAGAAAAATGTTTTGTCTGGATGTATATGTCTGCCATTTTCATTTGTCAGCATAAATTCTTCGCCTATTTCTAAATTATTTTCATCTAAAAAATATTGGATATATTTACTTAACATTATTATCACCGTCCATTTTAGCCCCGCACTCCGGGCAGTATTTAGTTTCGTATTCTTGTGTAGTTTGGCAAACGCTGCACATACTCGCGTCAAAAGTAATGTCTATCCAATGTCCTTTATCACATTCTTTTTCCGCTGTAGGAATTGTATCAAGCCTATCAGCAGCACTTTGATAACCAGCTTTAAGACCGTCATAAAACCCACAGCAATCGTGTATATCTCTAGCTATTCTTAATAATTCAGCTTTCGCCTTATCAGCGTCTATTAATCGCATAATATACTCACCGTCCATTTATTAAATAATTATTTCTTCTTTCATCATATCTCCCCCGCGCAGCCGTTAATCATTATGGGGTTACCTTCAATATCTCTCCGCAATTCTTTTTCGCCGTCTTTAAACGCCTTACAAAAAAGCTTACCTGTAAGCTTTTGTCTTATTAAAAATTCGCAATCTTCTGAACATAATGCGGGCTTAAAAAGCTGTATCTGCTGCCCACATTTTGGGCAGTAAACAGAATCGCTGTTATTCACAGTGTCTGTGATGTGATAATCACATTCAGGGCAAAAATCTATTCTTTCCCCATTTCTTAACTTAAATCTCTTGCTATATTTTATATTTGTCATATTTTTTCACTCCTTTATGGCAGTCCCCTTACTGTTACTATTTCCTTTCTGTCGTTGGCACGAATTTCTATTGTATGAATTTCAAATTTTTGCACATAGCCGCACTTGTTATATATCGCCTGTGCGCCTTGTTTCGCCCTTGCAAACGTTTTATAAAGCTTAACTTCTCCATTGATTGTTGGAACGTGTCCCGGTACATATATATCGCCTTGAAGTCCTATTGTTCCAGTGTAGTAGCCTAAATTGTTGCCTGTGCAATTTCCGAAATTATGAATTAAATAAATCGCATACCGGGTATGTGTATCTAGTTGGAAAAAATCCCCGTATTGCTTTGCTTTTGCCAGCGTCGGAAAAGTTTTTATTCTTTTATCTCGAAAATATAAGGTGTAGTTTCGATTTTCTTTTTCTATCGTGATTAAATGGCTATGTGACATTTTATAACAGTCATTTACTTTATCTTTAATCCACATTCGGGTAAATCTCCCTTATAATGATATCTGTAGTTACTCTGTATATTTCGCGAATAGCAATCGTATTTTCTCGGCGGTATTTTGAACTAAAAAGACTTATATACTCTTTCGCATATTCAGGACTACTGAAAGGCATATTTGCTTCAACTTTGCCGTTGATAACAATACAGTATATCTTTTTTACAATAGCGTTACTATTTTGCATTTTTCATTCCTCACCTTCTTTTATGATATAGTCATCCATTGTGTAGCTTGTTAATACATTCGCTTCCTGAATCATTACAGTTTTATTTTTGTAAAAAGGTTTAAAAAGCTCTATAAAACTTTCAGCTTCTTCACGGCTTTTAAATGTATAGCATTCTGTGTATCCGTCGGCTATAATGTAGTATGCTTTTGCTTTTGTAACACAAACACTTTGCATTTTATTCCTCGTCCTCGTCTGCTTCTTCAACTTTCGGGTAACGCATATCAAGATATTCGCAGTCTATATTGCCCCCTTTATTTTTTTATTTTTGTTTTGTTTTTTTCTTACCTCTTGTCTATATTATAGCCCCCCCTCGTCCCGTTGTCAAGTGTTTTTTGAAAAATCGCAAAATAAAAAAACAGGGCAAAAGCCCTGCTTTTTTGCTTTTCTGCTTTTTGGTTATAAGTTAGGAAAAATAAATTCAAAAACAGAAAGACTGTCAGCTTGGTAAACTGTAGCGATTATTCTGTGATTAATTAAGTTTTTAAAATTATAACACACTTTTTTCAAAATTCAACTGAAAAAATTTTGTCCGCACGTTTGTATTTATTGACGGCGTCCCGCGCTTGCTTGAAGCGTTTGTATGCAGATTGTTGCAGCAAGGCTGATTTCAGCAAGATACTTTCAAAGTCGCCTACCGTTAACGTTACTAGCTCATATTCTCCCGCTTCATTTTTCGCCCTAAAAAGGTTATCGCCTTTCATTTTTGCAACTTCATGCGCCGAATTAAATTTAATAATGTTGTCTGTGTCCCTGTCAATGTAGTAAGTCTTACCGTTGACTTCGTACTTTGTGGGAGCTATTAATTCGGACTGATATTCTTGATATAACTGGCTAATGCGTATAGCTCGGGCTTCGTCTGTGCTGTAGTTTAATTCTAGCTTTAAAATGCCTAATGCGTAGCATTGCTCGTTCGTTAAGGAGCTTGGAAGCGATACATTCGGCATAGCTCGCCGCAACGCGTTAATGCTGGTGTAGTCAGTCCCTTGATATCTGTACACTGTTTTTTTGTCCATTTTCAAACCCCTTTCTTAACCGCTATACGGCAGGACTACTGTGTCGCATACCTGAATTGAAAAGCTGCCTGTATCATCGACTACGGCTATAACGTTAATGATATTATTCGCGTTAGCCGTTAAAGTCGGCGCAACACCTTTCGGGTAGTAGACTGCGCTACCCGTCGGGAACGTCCAAGTTACCGCCGGAACAGTAGCACTCACAGGTAACCAAAAGGTTAACGTCTTACACATATAAGGCACACTTCCTACGGTCGCTTTGAAGTTCATGTTTGAAAAATTCATATTTAAGCTCGACGGGTTATTGATCGAACAGTTAATCAGATAGCAATTTGCTGCTGATTGATAGTTAATGGTGTTCCCTGTGTTCGGCGTTGCGTAGTAAGTATTTTCCGCGGTACCTGTAAAGTAAAGGCAGCTTTCATTGTTCCCAGCTCGAATAACGCCGTTAGACGTGCCAGTATTTAACGTTGAGCCAACCGTTAAGCCCTGTGATATATAAAAGTTACCATTGCTATCAATGCTGCTTGTGTTGCTGGCTAGGTTGTTCGGCGTGAATAGTATCTGCCCATTACTGTCTGCCTTTATAGTTACATTATTGTTATTTCTGTCAACTTCTAATATCTTAAAGTTTCCAACTTGCAAGGCTGCATTTTTCGTATAGCTGATAGCAGAATTATTCTGTAAAGAAAATATACTGTAGTCAGTGCTAATGGCTTCTGCTTGATTTGAAAGCCGCATACCTGCCGTGTTATCGGCTGCCTCGGGGTAAAAACCTATGATTTTGCTTGTACCGCCGCCACCTACTCTTAAACCACTTGAAGTGCTATACTTTAGAATACTATTAGCTAAAAAGTCAAGTGTAGCCGTCGTTGCAGTGCCGCCTATTGTGGCAACTGCTGCTGTGCCAACGTTAAAAAAGTGTGCCAGTCCTTCTGTTGCTGTATAATACATTGCTCCGGTGGGAGTAGAATTTATCTTTGCTTGCGTTGTTGCGCTATTAGGCTTCATGCCTAATATGATAGTTCCACCAATGCCAGCAAGTGCGCCGTCCCTCACTGTTATAGGTTTATTAAATGTGTTCGTTCCTGTAAAGTTGTTATCTCCTGCGGCGGTAACATCACCGCCGCCCCCGCCTGCCTCAATGGTAATATCTTTCGTTCCGTCGAAAGCCACACCGTTTATTGTGCGAGCGGTTTCTAACTTCGTAGCGGTATTTGCATTACCTATCCACTTCGCAACGCCTTCATGAGTTACCGTTGCGAAAGCTTTATTATTACTTATTAAAGCCATCTTTGAGGTATCACTACGTATACTAAGCACATCGTTGTTAGTTCCAATTCTAAATACATGAGCTTGCGAAGTGCTTGCGTGATAAAATAATCCACCTAAATTGTCTGTACCAATTCTCGCCTGTACTGTTTCATCTGCTGGAGAAATGCCAAAAATTATACTGCCACTGCTACCTGCCGTTGTGTCACTTGATACAGCAATGTTTGCTGTGAAAGTATTTAAAGCTGTAAAGGTATTGGCTGAATTTAATTGAGCGTACCCGCTTAAGTCATGGTTGCCGCCTAGAGTATCCCATTGTGCGCCGTCCCATGCTACATTGTCCCCCGCTTTAATACCGTGGTCGGGGTCTGCCGTTTCAACGTTCCACACGTCGCCTACTTTCTGCCCTGTAGTCGGTAAATCGGCGTAGGTAGCAACGCTGCCTTTATATTGATATACCGTTGTTAATCCGAGTTGTTCGGCGGTTACTTTGTGCGGGTTATTGAAGTCAGCTTCATGTGTAGCAAGGTTGTTTGCCACAGTAGTTATTTTTTTGGTTAAGTCTGTTGTAGTTCCGTCAATATCTGCTTTTGTAGCCAGCTTATACCACTCTGACCAGCTGCTAACGGTAGCCGGGTTACTGTTTTCTACAATTTGCCCGAAACGGTTATAAATCGCTCCTGTCGTTTCGCTCACCCATAGCTGTTTACATACGCTGTCATTATAATCGTTATCAACGTTTAAAAAGCCCGGGTTTGTTTCGGGCGCGTTAGGGTTATTAGAAGCTTGTAAATACCAGCGATGAATATCAACTAATGTGTTTACATCTGTCGCTTTTGTCAAATTGTTATAGTAGTTTAAGACGCTTAACTGTTCGATTTTTGTCAATGCGTCCTCTGCTTTTGTTAACGCATTTGTAGCGTCATTAGCTGCGCTGTCAGCGGCTTTTTGCGCTGCGTCAGCGGTTTTTTGCGCTGCGTCAGCGGTTTTTTGCGCTGCGTCAGCGGCTTTTTGCGCTGCGTCAGCGGCTTTTTGCGCTGCTGCTGCGGCTGTAGCGGCAGCTGTTCCAACGCTTAAAGCATTGTTTGCAATACTCAATGCAGTATCAGCGGTTTGTTGCGCTGTTTGAGCCGCGGCAAGTGCATTATTCGCCGTTTCTAATGCTGCTAAAGCTATGTTATAAGCCTGTTGTGCTATTTTTAACGCTTCATCTGCGACTTGTTCCGTTGCATATGCTACGTTGCCTATATCATTAATAGCGTCCTCTGTTTGCTGTTGGAAATATAACCCGGGCAATGCGCCCTCAAACGGCAGATATCTGAACTTGTAGTATTCTCTATTTAATATCTTGTTATTTATATCGTCGAGTAATCTCGCATTTCTCGTACGGGTTGAGTTGACTATGTTGTTAATATCCATTTTTTCACCCCTTTGTTAATCGCTTATTAATGGTAGCCAGCGCACATACTCCGCGCCACTCACTAAATAGGTAGCACCTTTTGGTACTGGAAAAGATATTGAACAGCTTCCTTGTCCGTATTTACTTCTACCTGCGGTATACATTACTTCTAAACCGTTTATATAGCCAGTAATCCCAGTATTCGAATAACTTTTTGCAGTTATAATTCCGTCTGTTGTAGCAGTGCCACTTGATGAAACACTTGAATAACTGCCGAAATGTGTTGCCACAGGTTTGGGTATCTCTCCAATGGATATGTCTATCTTATCTTGTACTTGTTCAGGTGTGATACCGCCTATATATGGCAAAAGCTCTTGCCAGTATGTTGTATCAATGCCCGGAGTTTTTAGCCCTGCCGCCGTATCTACGCCATTAGCAAGAATGCACATATAAAGCTTGTTGTTGTGATTTACTAGGCAGTTTGCAGAATACTGTAAAGTCTTCTTGTAAGTCATTAAACCGCCGCTTTGCTGCCAGTAGGCAAAAGCAGATAACATATAAAGAATACCGTTAAAGTCCGCCCGTGTCGGGGCTATGCCTCCTGCCTTAATTGGGACTTGCGTTATAGCAGGGAAGCCGTTCGTCTGTGACGCTAATCCAGTTGTTTCGTTATTCGTTGCCGGAATGATGTTTTTTGTCCCTTCGTTTGCAAAGGGTCTTTCAAATAAATACAATGGTTCTTGAACTACTGGTATAGCCATTTTAACACTTCCTTTTTTCTTTATTCTATAGATTGGGGTACGGGTCAAAGACGCCATTATTGAATGGTTGAAGCAGGCTGCCGTTAAAACCAAACGTATTATCGGTATCAATCATTACCAGCGACCAGCCTACGCCTGCGCCTACTATTAAATTCGCGCCTATCCTAAATACGGCAAGCTGAACATCTGTTAAATACATTGTGAATACGAAGCGAACGTGCATGGGATAGTTATTGTAAAACGTCCCGTCCTCTCTTTGCTTTTCGTCGATAACGTTGAATACAACGCCGCCCAGCTCAGGGAAAAGCTTGTTTAACATATAGTTAAGCGTCGCAAGGCTTGCGTCGGTGATATTAGCTAAAGCTTTATAGTAAAGCAGTGAGCGGTATTCATCATCTTTTAACGTGAATTTTTTCCCGTTAATAGGGTCTGTTATAGTCCTGCCTATAACAAGGATTTCGCCCCAAACGTCCAGCCCTACGCCGTTAGCTGTGGCTATGTTAAATATGTTGTCATAAAAGACCAGCATATCTTTGCTAGGATTAATGTTTGAGCGAAAATCATCTAAAATCTGATAAATAGTTGTGCTGCTACCGTATTGACTTTGGATATACGGTTGTAGTTCAACACGTATATTGTCGCACTCGCGCACATCTTCTTGCCCCCTAAAGTCCATATTTAAGCCCCCTTAATCTAGTACAGTAATCGTGATATTGCTTTCGCTCATTACTGGTATCTGATTAGCTGGAATATCAACGCTATCAGTCCATTCTGACCCGCTAGGGTATGATATCTCAATATTTTCAAGGTTATCTACACCGACGTCAACTATATCGGCGTAGAAGCGGCTTGCGTAAATCGTCTGTGCCATTTTCGCGCGTCCGTATTTATTTAATTCGCCGTTGAAGTTTTGAAGAACAACTTTTTTAATTTGTTCTTCGTAATTGGTCGGAAGCGTCGAAGTTTTTCTTATATTTACAGACAGCGCAAATGTTGTTGTAGTAGGTATTTCAATATAATAAACGAACTCATTGCCTTTTTCATCTACATAAGCGATTTTTGTGTTGCCCGAAATTCCACAGCCGCCGTCAATTTTTTCGTGAATCGTTTTGGCTATACTCTCTATGTTCCCGCCATAGACGCTACAGTAAATGCTATGCGGGGGCAGTGTGACGCCGTAAAGCACTTTGTCCGTGTCACCGCGGTTTTCTAAAACCGATACGGCTACTACGTCGGAAAGGTTAGCTAGTGCGCCCTCAACCGCCGACGCTATGCCGTGGGCGTTCTGTGCTACGCTGGCACGTCTGCGCTGCTCAAATTCTGCCTGCGTTTCGCTGTTTCGTCCGGTGACGCCTGCGGCTAGATTTGTTATGCTGTCCCAGCCGGGAACAACGGTAACTATCTTCGTAAGCTGCCCTACGCCTATTTCAATAGCCCCACGCTGGCTACAGCGGAAAATAGCTGTAGCTGTTCCGTCCTCTCCTATGGTCGTTACTGTGACGTTCGTATATGTGTATCCCTTTTGGTCTTGGACTATAGCTCCATAGGGTATAACTGTGCCGTATGCGCCTTTGATGTTGCCCGTAACAAGGGTTGCTATGGCTATATGGCGTTCAATGAAGTAAATGCCTGCTAGTGCGTCCTGCCATATTCCAAGCGCGGTTTTTGGATTGAACATATTCGCAAGATAAAGAATCTCACTATCTTTCCTGTTAATTAATACCGCCTGTCCGTCAATGAGCTGCCCCGCAGGTGTTTCGGGGGCTGTGTCAAGCAATGGCTTATCGGGGTCTGTCGCAAACGCTTTTTGCCATTGGGTTACAAGGTTAGCCCGTATCGCTGCCGTTCCGCTCGATATAAGCCCCGTATCCGGGTTGAATGTTATCATTGTTAATCCCCCTTAATCGTTTAATCTAAATGGATTGATATGAAAAGCGATCATAGATTGCCCCGCAGTCCCCTTAAATTTCCAGCCTAAATAAATTCGCAGATAAAACCATTTGCAATATTTTTTTGTGTAAAATATGCTCCATGTTTTATTTAAAAATATTCGATTATCGTTAACGACAGCGATATAGCATTTGTCGTTTTCAGCATAGTTATAGTCAACGTATGTTTTTACCTTATCGGCGAATACGTAACGTCCGCAAACTTCATAAGAAAAGCCATAAGCAGTGTTTCTATAAAGCCAAACGTTACGGCAAAAATAACGCTGAATTTTTTCCCATATAGTAAAATTCGGGTCTAATATCTCTACGTATCCCGGCTTCATGGCGTATTTATTTTTGAATTCAGGGGTGTATTTATAATGCTTGTCAAAGTCATATCTAAACAGCTTTGGAACGCCGCTGTTAATTGTATGCGGTATGTCGATACAATTATCGTAAGTCTGCCACCAGCGCAGAGAGTATGGGAGTTCTCCGTGTTCGTTTGAGAATAATATTACAACTGGATTAGTTACATAGCATATCAATGTAAATAGGATATCTAATATTAGATAAAAAATGTAAGTCATGTTTTCGCTCCTTAAAAGTCAATTTGAACGTTTTCGCTTTCCAGTACTGTCGCTTGCACTTCACCGCCCATGACACGCCCGCTTTCATCAAATGTTAAGTCAACTTCTGCGCCTGTTACTCCGTTTACATTCAGAACGGTTTCACGTATGCGAGTTCGCAGGATAGGGGCGGCAATCGCCGGGGCTTTGCCCAGCTCGATTTCAAAATGTGGAATCCCGCGCGTTTGTGCTAAATAAGCGTCGTTTTTGAACAGCCTGACTGCGTTCGCCGCATTCTGTGCTATAGCATATGCGCCGGATACTAACGCTATCTGTCCGCTTGCGTCACTAAATATATCCCACTTGTCATTAAGGTATAGCGTACGCCCTATATCGCCGGGCGTAAAATACGGGTTCATTTCAATTCCATATTTACCTGTGACGTAAATAGGTTCTTGGATATTGGGCGGCTTTGGCGGTTTCGGCTTATCTTTAGCTTTCACTTCAATCTGATATGTGTTATCAATATCTATTGAGCCTGTAAGTGGTTCAAACGTGTATATTTGCGTTATAGGTTGCAAATTAACCCCAACAACGCGCATTGTTTCGCCGTCGATATAGCTGCTTTCATCGGATTGAGCTGTAACATATCCTTTCACTGTAGGATATGCTTCCCATTCTCTTTTAGTCGCTGCTGACGAAAAATCTGCTTCGTTTGGGCTTGCAGTAACAAACGCTTTTAATTCAACAACTTCTGCCATGTTTACACCCCCTAACTTTTTCTAAAATAACTGGTTTCTTGTGTTTTAGAGTTTTTTTGTGACTTCTTATTCATTCTTTCGTATATTTTAGGCAAGCATTCTTTGCATATATAATAAGTCTTATGATATGCGGGCATTTCAAAAGCCCACTCAATAGGCTTTATCTTACCGCACGAAGTACATTGATGTATCATTTTAGCAATTCCCCTTTTTTAGCGCAGCTTCAACCTCTTTGATATGTAACTGGTTTTCGTTTCGGATTTCTAAAACGGATAATTTAGTAATGCAATCTATACATATACCGAATTTGTTATTAAAGTAGTAGTAACCAGTAAGCAAAGGCTTATTGCAGCGGCAGCAAATTCTATCTATATCCATTTTATCACACCTTAACTTTTGATATTTAAATTGAATCAAGTAATATTAAGTAATCTACATTCGCATGAAAAACAGTATCTTCTAATATTGGCAAAAACCTATCATCTTGCACTGTTATTTCATATACCGTTCCCGCATACAAATTCACAGGAACGCCAACGGTAGAATTTACTTTTGCATAGTAAGTTAATTCTTCTGTTTTAAAATCTGATATCTTAAAAGTTACAGGTAGGTCTATAATTCCCGGCTGATAATCAGGGCATTTCAGATAAAAATTTATAGTTACTACAGCGGGTATGTCCCCCCCGAATTTGCAATCAATAATCTGCGGCTAAACATTGTTTCTCTCCTTCTTTACTTGAAATTACTCGTCGGGTAATACTTGACAACTCTTTTATAAAGCCGTTTCTGTGAAGCTAAAATTAATTAAGTTTACTGGATATAATTCACTGGCTTTATCTTTATTCATATATGCGCACATCAAGAATAAACAACTATTTGTGTCCGTGATTTTGTTGCTTGCTGTAATAGCAAGCGCAATATTCTTGCCTGATATCTTGAAACTACTACTATCAAGGGCTGCTTTCAATGCTGTTTTAGTGTTAAATAATTCCGGCGTCCAGTTATTGTTGGTACATAAAGCACCGATAAAGCCGACGCTTGTATCTGCGTACCCCACGGTTAAGCTGCCGCTAGATATTTCAAAACCTGTTTCAGTTCTCAAAAACAATGGCAGGGCTATGATTGGATAGTATTTATAATCACGGTTGGGGTAAGTGCATAAGTTGCTATAGCTGTTAATTTCGCCTAAATTCAAGGGCTTGGTAATGTCCACTTCCTGCCCGTCCCTTGCTCCTATGCTGCCATGAATATACCAGTGTAAATGATTAGCCATTTTTCAACATCCTTTCTACGCGAACGGTACAGCCGTCACGTCCGGGGTTTCTCTTTCTATAGCTGCCGAGTACCAAAACTGTAGCGGGCTATGTATCATTAGGGCGTGTTCTGCGTCCGTTGCTGCGTGTCCCTGATATATGTCAACCTGTCCACTTTGGGTGTTGCAAACAAGCCGCAAATTATTGTTGCCGTCAGCGGTATCCATTCTCTGTATCATATACATTTTTGACGGTTGAACACCTAATAGCAAAGTGTCAAATTTATTATCCGCACGCTGGATATATAGTTTTAAAACATGGACACCTGCCGGAACAGTAATCATAACCATAGCCCCATTATCGTACGAATCGCCGATAAAGTTAGTATCCGCTGCGCTCATTAAATCAACAATATAAGCATATAAGCTTACAGATGTATCAACATTCCCTGTTTCGCTGCTTTTGGCATAAAATGTTAAATTGAAAGATTGGTTTGTATCAGTAACAGTTTTGATTAAATAAAAATTCCAATTCGTATTAGGTGAAACAATTTGAACGCCAGTATTGTTATAGCTAGATATTCTGCATTTACTATAAGCTTCACTATTGCAGCCTAGCATGATTTGATTATAGCTTTCACCTTCATCTGCACGGATACAAACAGTTACCGTTTTACTCGCTGCCGTGCTACCCGACGGGAAAAGCCCTGTAGCTGTGATAGGATTTATTGATGTAACTTCTGTACCGTCTTTTTGCCCTGCTGTCCCGTCTATATAAAATCTAATCATTTTCTAGCCCTCTTTCTACCTTTTTTATCGCACAATCAATAATGTTTTTTAAATCAATAAATATATTTGTGTTGCAGTCAGGTGCGCAAGACATTTCTACCTCTATCGCTGTCATACATTCATTTAACAGCTTTTCTACGACTTTTTTGTCATAAGTTATACTTAATGCCGTTTTTCTGAATTCTTGGCAGTATATATCTAGCTTGCCTGTTAATTCTTTATCATTGTCGGGAATATCTATTTTGATAGCCTTAATATAAGCATTCCCGCTCAACATCAACAGTTCATCCTCGCATTTTATTATAATCATTTTTAATAAACTCCTCTAAATCTTTTTTTATCTCGTTGCAGGGTCTTTCCCGTACTTCTTTTTTATTGATAGCAACAATCATTGCTTCTAGTGGTGATAAATTCAGTTCCATAAAAAAACTACCCCTCTGTTAATACTGTTTCAACGTATTTCAACAAAAATCTATTTAATACGGTTTGTCCGAATTCTGCACCTTCTGGAATATTTGAGCGAACATAAAATAATGTATTTGTATCGCCGATATTCGCGAACTCTAACTTTTGACCCCACGTATTACCGTCTTTAGATATCTGTAACCATTCAGGATTACTGCCGATAATAGAAAGCGAAACGTTATAAACATTAGTCGTTAACGCCGCCCGCAGCGCATAAGGCACGACGTTGCCTAACTCGCCTTTTTCCCCTGTGTACTTCAAGATATCGCCTGTAGTGATTAGTGTTCCGTTTGTTCCGCCGGATGTAACACTGCCGTTATAAATGCTTAATTGCGCCATAAATAAGCCCCCTTTTATTTTTTATTTAACTATGTTATAATTTTAGCGTAGCATAGTCATATCCCTTATATTTTTTCATTCGACAAAACCTCTGCAAAATTAGCAATCGGCAACGGTTGCTTTTTTTGCGTCCTGCTGCTATAATGTAGACATTCACAGTCAGCGGTGATTGCTGGTAACTAAAAGGGTCACAGAAGCGCAAATGCAACGCACATTTGCGTTTTTCTGTTTTATATGATAGAATAAATCCGGTACATATCAGTTTTATCTCCCCAACGATAAAGCTGGTAGTAAAAAAGCCCTGCGGGGCTTTTTTTATTTTTGTTTACATTATACCATATATGCGCTATAATAAATATGGTGCAAAACTAAACCGCCTTTTTATCATGTGACGCAAAACAAGTTAAAAAGCAGCAGACAAAAGCAAAGTTAACGCTTTGCTTTTTCTGTTTTTATGCTATAATATTTATGTGGCGTCAGCTCTCCGGTTGAATTAAAATAAAAGAAGCAATCATAAAAGGTTGCTTTTTTTGCGTCCGGCTGCTATAATTAAATATGCAGAAGCTGCCCCTTCTCACAATTCTTTTTAAACAAAAAAACACCCTGCTAAAAAGCAGGGTGTTTTTTTACTTCGTCACTTGTGCTAATCCTGCGCCGATAATTAAAAAGCAAACGCAGAAAAAGACGAAATTCATAATTAAGCCGTTTTCTTTTAGAACAGTAAAAAACTTATCCATGATATACCCCCTCTCTTGAACGCTGTTTAGGTTACAGCGTTTTATTTTTGCTTGTATATGTAATTGTCCTAAAAGTATTTTGAGGCGATTACAGGGCAAATATGAGTGTCATTCTTTTCCTGTTGACCCAAAACCGCCCTTGCGGACTTCGTTTGTATCGTCGCTGTCGCATACAGCATATTTAACAAAAATACCTTGCATAATTCGTTCACCTTTTTTAAAGCTCACGATTTCATCACTGTTATTTTGTAGGCAAATGCCTATATTGCCGTCGTTGTCGGGATTGGAAAAATAATCGGCGTCAATAATTCCTGTCCCATTCGCTAGTGTTACATGATGTTTAATGCCTATTGAGCTGCGAATATATAGCATTAACACTTCATCATCAGGCATAAACGCTTTAACGTTTGTTGGAATAATAGCCGATACGCTGCGGGGATTTAAGCGCACATCACAGGGTAGCACGAAGTCATAACCTGCGCTTTTTGCTGTTTTCCTTTTCGGCAGCACTGTATCGGCAGGGGCATTTTTTACGGGGTAAAATTTGCGGGAAACTTTTTCTTCTTCTAAAATTCCGAATTTTACCGGGGCTTCAATCTGATTAGAATTTTCCATGTTATCACCTTTAAATATTTCATTTATTTTGTTTTGCAAAAGTTTGCTCGGATTATCTACGATGATTTTTTCACCATTCGTTAATCTAATAATAACTTTTATCACGTTATTTTTCAAGTTTCGCGTTTCGGTAACGTTAGTTATGCTTCTTATTTGATTAATGTTTTGAATTATTTTTAAAGCTCTGTTCTCTGCTTTTATCTGCTCTCGGTAGGATTGTTTAAATTGGTTATCAAAAAAAGATTTAAAATTATTGCCGCTAGATGTTTGGTCAATAACTTTTTGGATCGATATATAGTCTTTTGGTATTCGGCATTTCGTGATTATTTCCTCGGCTGCTTTTGCAGCTTCTATATCACTGCTATATTTACAACATTTTCCTCTCAATAAGCAACACCGCGGTTTAAGCTTGCTGTTTTGTTTAACTATTTCGCCCATGTAATACCCTTTTGTTTCGATTTCAATATAATAAAAACTCACAACTTCAACTCCTTTGATGTGTCACATAACTTTGTACGCTTTCAAGTTTTTCATCTGTTATACCTTCTATCTCTGATGATTAAATCCATATCTAGGCTATCCAGCAGCTTTATTAAGTCGTTGATGTTTACAAATCCCCTTTTGAAACGGTCGTGTAAGCCTGTTTCATTGATATTCATTTCTGCTGCAACTTCTTTTAAATACCTCTTGTCCCTGCGTACCAGCCTTTTGACCCATGCTTTAAACGCTACCGGGTCAGCTAATTTCTCGGCAGCGTTCCATTCTTTCAGTGTTGGTTTTTCAAACTTCACTTTATCACCTGCCTACTTTCTTTTTTAAATAGCAATCCATTTTTTGTTGTCGATTTTTTCTCCCCATTCTACCGCTTGATATCCAACCACGTAAGCGCACTTTTTAGCTATTTTCTTTGCAGCATTTAAAGCGCGCTTTTCGGTTGAGTACCATTTTATAAATTCAACTTTGGTATTATCCGGGGCAAAGCACCCCACTGGCGATAATTCAAAGGCAACTTGCTTTACATTTCCGAAATAATAATATCCTCGTTCGCGTTTATAAAAATCGTTTATGAAAGCTATCGCAAACATATCCTACCTCTTTTTTACTTCCTTTTGCAATAATTTTTGTAAAGCTATTTCGGCGGCATGCCTTGTATTAAATGTTTCTGAAATTGCCATTATAAAACTTTTGGTAACGAATCCCTTTAACTCTTTTGGGACTGGAATTTCTTTTATAACACTATAATGCGTTTTTCCGTCTATAGCATAACGGGCTTCCGTTTTCATAATGCTATATTTTTTCATTATTAAGTGTTTATTCATATGTTTCTACTCCTAGCGTTTCTGCATATGCTTTAGCGGCTTTTAATGTATCGAATGCCTTAATAAATGTATCGTTGTCATATAGCTCCCAGCCATTTTTGGGAACTTTAAAACTCCTATTTTGTATCCATAAATTACTGTTACTACTATAATCGTGAGGAAAAAGAGTATGCGGCGTTCTGCCGTTGTACAAATACTTTCTTTGCCATTTTAATTTTTTCATAATACCGCCCCTTTATTTTTATTATTCCTTACCTCTTGTTTATATTATAGCCCCCCTTTGTCCTATTGTCAAGTCTTTTTTAATTACAAAATAAAAAGCAGGGCGTTTGCCCTGCTTACTGGTATTAATGGGGTAATTTTTTGTAACATTCTATGCACAGAAGCCCTTTTTCCTGCTGCCTTTTCCCGCATTGAGTGCATAGCCCGGCAGCTTTGAGTTTTTCCCGCCGCTGCTTTGCATATTCAAGCCGCTGCGCCTTGTGTGCGTGATAGTAGGCATAATAATACTTTTCGCACTCTTTACAATGCAGCTTGCCTGCTACAGCTTTACGCTTATAACATCTTGGGCAGTATCCTTCCGCTTTCAATTCCTCACGGTAGGCTTTCGCCTTTTCTGCTTTATTCATGTCAATTCACTTCACTTTGTTTTTTTCTTAATAATCTAAAACGTTTGGAGTTACGCCGTTTATGCTTGCAGAGTAGGACATTATAATCTGAATATTCGTAGTAATTGCACCCTCTACTGCATCTCCTGCATATGAACTTACCCATTGCTTAAGATCAGAAGAACTATTATACCTGTATACTTGTACCTCCCAATATTCAGGTTCGGGTACACTTCCTTCTTCTACAGTAACCCAACGCATATTATAAGTTTTACCGCCTGTTACACCAATATATCTAGGCAGATTAGGGTCAACAAACTCATTTACATAGGTATCTTCTGTTGTGATTTTTAAAACTTTCACACCTGCTGGGATAGTGATAGTAAAAGCATTTACAGTGCTACCCTTCCACAATACAGTTTCCTTTGTTGGCAGCGGGGGTTCAGATGTCCCCCCCGGATATACTAGTAAACGTCTATTAAACATATTCGTACCACCTTTTTTATTGGTCTATTAATTGAATATCTACTGTTTGCCCGTTTCTTCTGTCAAAGTAATCTATTACCGTAGTATCCTCAAGCATTTGGAGGGAATAATAGGTAACACCACCATTATAAATAACGGTATTAAGCGTATACATAGAATCAGCCACATAGATTGTTATTTGACTTATAGAACTCCGGGTATCTCCTGTTAACGCTACTGTTAACGTGTTTGCCGTATACATACCTGTCGTTGTATCCATTATCGCGTCTATTCCAACTTTTTCTATTGTGTGCTGCATAAATTGAGCCGGGCTTATCCCGCCAAAATCATTTTTAAAAAATCCCGATTGATAAAAACCCATTTCGACGTCGTAGTTTTGCCCTATAGTTAATTTAAAATCATAGTTAACGAGGGGGGATAAAATAACATACTCTGTTTCATATTCGACGTCGGTGGGAATAATCCATTTCCCTGTAGCCGCATTATATCCTGCCGCCGTTATCGTATAAGATATTTCTGTTCCTGTCGGCACTCCATAGAAAACGGCTATTCCTTTATTATCAGTATTAGCTAAATTGCTTTCACCGTTGTAAGTCAGCTCCACTCTTGCTGACCGAACGTGATCGCCGTCGGGCGTGTCTACATGGATTTCAAGCACAGAATAAGTTTGCTGCTCCCCCCCGAATCTATTAATAAACGCCTGTTGAACATAGTTATCCTCCTATCACGCTATACTTGCTGTTATAGGCAACTTTTCAATCTCTCTATTATATCCGCAATACAATACGTTGCAGGGAAACATAAATAAACCAGAACTAACGGCAGCTCGAAGAATATCATCATTAAAATAAACTAATCCGTTCGCTGTATCTAAATACTTTCCGTTATTTACATTGGTTAGCCGTAATGTCCCGCGTGCGTTACTAGCAAGGTCAGCCCAATTAAAGTAATCAACTCTATATTGCTGTCCTGCTGCCACGGCAACAACTTGCCGAAATAGTCGGCTATATGTGGCATTCATTGTACTACGCGGGTACCAGTATAACCCTAATCGCGTCACATTTTCGGGAATGGTAAATGTCGGCATATATTCCACTTGATTTTGAGCGTTATATTGATTTCGTGACGGAACAAAACAAGCGGTAGGAACATCAACGGGAATAGGAATATCCCCCCCCTGATGTGGCTTGAAGTAATCTTCTATTAAACATTTTATCACTTCCTTAAAATTCAGAATAAATCATATAGCAAATACCAATGATAGCCCACGTTATCGCACCCATAAATATCGCTTCCACGTCAACGCCTGCCTTTCTTTTGTCGCAGCGTTTTTCTCGCCATAACTGCCCATTCGTGTGATGACCAAACCAAACATGTCGGGCAAATATTTACATCAAGCCGCCCGTAAGTAAAGCTTTTGCAGGCGTCCGCTGAATATTCTTCATTGCATAGATTGCACTTAATTTTCCCGTTTCCCATTTCAAAACCTCTCTTAGTTTGTATGCTAAATTTGCTGGTATAAATGCGGTAAAATACGGTATTTTATCGCTAAATTATTTATGTAGTTTAAATGTCAAAAACAGCGTTTTTTGCTATCTCTTTTTTTGAGATATCAAATTTACCCATTTTTGATGTTTTGCTTTATTTAGGTGTGCCAGTATTACTATTGCCGCTTTCAACATTTCCGTGAACGTGGTCGGCAAAGCTAATACCTTTGATTGTCGCATTGTCGATAACATCAAGCCGCTGCTGCACGGTTGTGTTACCTGTAACGGTCAGATTGCCATTTATGGTAGTGTTACTGTTAATGGTCGTCTGACTGGTGTTAACTGTGACGTGCTGCGGGGCTGTGACGATAACATTGCCGTCAGGTAGAATCTGAATGTAGCAGGTCGGCTGCTGGTTTAAAAATCCACCAATAAAAAAGCCGTCTGAAATATCAAAGTTTCGGAAGCTTCCGGGCTGGACTGGTTCAGCCGTCCCGGTAACAACGTTGGATACGTCCCGCTGACAGAATACCGCAAGTCCAATATCACCCGGTACAGGGTCGCAAACTAATGCCGCTGCGCCGCCCTGTATTCTGCAATAGGGTAAATTATAAAGCGGGGCTGGATTTATGGCGTTGTTTTTGGCGTCTAGGGCAACTATTAAGGGCAGTACATCAACTCGCCCTGTGGGGCTTATTCCGTCGCTGTAAACAGCTTGGACTTTGCACGGCAACGCCGTATTTACCCTGCCATTCAAAAAGTTTTCGACAAAATACGCCATTTCGTTGCCCTGACTGTTACCAGTGAAAGGCGAACGAGTGCTTTCAACAGTTGGCGCCACTATTTGAGATTTTTTCAAAGTATCCATATCAGCTCTCCTGTACGTAAACGGCTTTGACTACGCTGTCCCACGCTCCCGCTGCCTGTGCGTTAAAACATTCTAGGTTATGCGTCAAGCTTGTAACTTTCCATACGCCTGTAGCTCGCGGAACAACGCTTTCCAGCTTTACTAACCCGCCTAGTGTTATAGTAGGGTCAAATTCGCATTTAAACTCTATACCGTCCTGCGTGAAAGACGGGTAGCCGATTAAACCAGTTCCCACCTTTATCAACACAGCGTTACCGCTGCGCGCTCCGTTTTTCGGAGTTATCACAACTTTGCTATCGTCAATATACAAGTCAATACCTAGTTGCTTTGCCAGCTTGTGCATTTTTTCTATCGGGCTGCCTGTAAAGGTTGTGTTTCTGACGCTTGCTGAAACGCCCTCGTTGATAAAGGTGTATCCCGCTTCTGTAGCGAATTGCTCGAACAGTTTCGCGGCGTCGGTAGTGCCTTGTACAGCGATTGGCGGCGTTGCCAACAGCGCAGGATAAATACCCGCCGCTGCTTTGATATCAAAAGATATCTCTGGCGCACCGCTAAAGTTGGCGGCTGCCAGTGTAAACTCACCTTCAAAGACTGTCCCGACTATACCCGTATCGTCGCCAGCTTCAAGACGAATAAAGTTCTTTTCTGACTGCTGTGGATAAAATGCTAACGTGCTTGCTGTTTCCATTACACTTAAAGGTAAACCGTATATACTGGCGGTTAAAGTGTTCTTGTCCTCGCCGCCCGGCTTTGAAATCGTCGCTTTAATGCGGTGATTTTCGATAATGATAGTATTGCTATTCGTATTCGGAAAAGTCCCGCTACGAAGCGTTATAGTCGCTCTAAGGGCTTTTATTGAAAAACTCATGCTACATCTCGCTTTCCTGCACGAAGCACAAGACAAAACGTGTTCCTAGCTCTTTATAGTCCGGCTGCGCTCCGTGTCCTTCTTTGTCCACAAATAGCAGATTTCCGCTGAAATTCAATTTAGGCTGCTGTAAGATCAACTCATTAGTTACACACAGCGCGCCTGTACATATCACTTCATCCTGTACGCTTAAATCACAATATAGGTTGTCATAACGCCAGTATAAGCGAATTTGGCAGATTTGACCGTCAAGCGTTACCGTGAATTGCTGATTAGGTATAGCGTTTAATGGTATCGTTTTATAAGTCATAATGTCCCCCTACAATCCCAAAACCTTTTTTATATCGTATGCTACACTACTGTTTTCGGAATCGTCCCCGTCGCTAGGATTAGTGTTGCCCCTGTCTACGGTTGAAGCGTCTGACGCGCTGGCGGCGTCGTCTGATGTTATCGGCTGCACATCAACATTTGTATACTGGCTTTTCTGCTGCCGAATCTCGACAAGATGAATGTTTACTACAAGGGTCGTTAATGCCTGCCCCTCGTTAAAAGCATAATCATATTTGTCTAGCGTCATGTTTTGGTGTTCTTTAAGCGGCGTAACAAATGATATTAATTCCGTTGTTGTCCGCAGACGTTCCAGCACCGCTACAGCCTGTTGAATTTCTCCCGGCGTTCCGTCTTTAGCAAGCGTTACTGTGATATCCATAGGGGCAGTAGTTTTATTGTAGGCAGCAAAGCTACCTTGTTCTAGGTAATCGTATGTAATATTAGCTTCCGCTTTTACAGTGCTGCCTAGATAGGTCGTAAATGTGGCTAGTGCTGTACCTGCGCTGTTGGCAAGTAACCAATTCTGCCATTCTTTACCGCTCCAATTCCATAATTTAGCCATGTTTACGCCCCCTTATTTAATGCCGCTTGCATTCGTAAAGAATAGCCCGGATTTCTCGCTGATTGCTCCACCCATGTCGGCAGCTATGCCGCTTGCGTCCGTTGCTGCGGTATGGATATCAATTTTGCCTACATTGATTTCTTGATTGGTATTGCTACCCCCGCCGCCTGCTGCAATAGCCTGCAACGACGGTATCGGAGTATTAGCTTGTTCCCACCGTTCAGAAATGGTAGCTTTTATGCTGCTCAATGAAGGAATTTTGTCTAAAATCTTCCCTATCCATTCCCACGCTGATTTAAGCGGGGATATCAGGTAGTCGTTAATAAACCCTGCAATGGCTTTGAACGCTGCGCCGCCTGCTGTAACAAGTAACGCCATTGCTGTTACGATTTTATAAAAGCCCATTAGGCAGAATAATAGGATTTGTTTCAATATCTCCCATGCTATTTGGGCTGCCTGTTTCAAGTAATCCCACGCCGTTTGTAGTGCCGCAAGGACTTCATCACCTGTTCCTAACATTTTCCATAAATCCTCAAAGGCACTCTTGCCGCCGTTGGCGTATACCCATAAATCTTCTAGGACTAATAGAAACGCTGCTATAAGCATTATAACCCACGTTATAGGATTAGCTAGTATGGCGGTGAATAAACTCCATAGGGCAGGCAGTAATAAGCCCGTAACAACGGCTACAATAGCGTATAACGCCATTGTTAATATATCGCCATGCTTCTGCATATAGGCGAATACATCCGTTAACGCTAGGGCGAATTGGGTCAGTGTAGGAGCAGCAAACCGCAGAATCGGCAAAAATACGAATCTAAAAGAACGGCTTAATTCTGTAATGCTGTCATTAAATTTGGCGGCTATAACAGTATCTTCTTTGGTGAAATAACCTAAATCCTTTTGACGTTTTATCAGATCATCTAACGCTTGCCGTCCGCCTTGCAGAAGTCCTATCGTACCCTCGTCAAGCTGTAAAGATGAAAGGATACCTTGACTTTCAAGCTTGCTCATACCTTCAACAGCTCCGGCTAAATCTCGCAAAACGTCAAATACATTGCGGACTTTTCCGCTGTCGTCTACTACTGCAACGCCCAGTTGCTCGAAGAATGGCAGGATACGGCTTTTACCTGTAACAGCGATACGGGTCAACTGTTTATTAAGTCCTTCGACGCTGTCAAACAATCCCCTGACGCTGCCGCCTGATAGTTCTGCCGCGGTGCCCCATGCGTATAAATCCGAAGCATTTGCGCCAATTCTGTCGGCAATCTTGCCAATTCCGTCAGCCCCTGCTGCCAAACCTTTAACTTGAGCTATAATTCCACCGAATGAAAAGAAAGCGGTAGCGGCGGCTGTTCCTTTTTTTATTAGCTTGGAAGCAAAGCTTTCTGTTTTTTTGCCGGCTTCGTCTATTCCTTTGTTAAAGTCTGTGGGGTCTAGCCCTAGAGTTATCATAAAACTATCAATAACTGTAGCCATTTTTTAACCCCCTTTCGTGTTTTTTCGCATATATTCAGCCAACAAAAAGTCATTAGTATTTTTGTTAGCTAAAATCTCGCACATGTCTAATAAATCATCATAACTGTAAATTGTTTGTAACTCATGCAGTGTGGCAAGCCTTGCGGCGACTACGTTAGCAACAGAGGGCGTGACATTTACTGTTTTTTCGAGAAATGAATACCGCTGCTGCTCGGCGACAAGTCGGGCGTTTCGTTTGACTTGCCGCCTTTTAGAAAACTAGAAAAATTCACCTCAAAGGCTTTCTTTTTCAACGTCCATAGGCTACCTACTTCCTCAATAACTGCGTCTATTGTTTCCGGCATTAATTCTTGCTCTACACCGTCGGAAGTGATTAGCGAACAGCATTTAAGCAGCTCGTTGCCTAGCTCGGCGACTTCTTCCACGTTAACATTTCCTAAAGATTTAAAAACTTCATCAATGTTAACATCACGCCAGTTAATATCGGAAATGCCTTTCCCTTCTGGCAGTCCATTGAACGAGTTTGCAATACCGCCATGAAGTGCCACGGCTGCAAGTTTAATAATAAACATCTCTAGTTTTGTGGCTGGCATTTGTCGCGCCTTAAATTTTAGCGTTCTTTCTGCATCTTGTAGCGTAAATATGATTTCTTTTCTAGCCATTTTTTGCTCACTCCTTTTATAAGAATAGGCGATACTATGAATATCGCCTATTAGTTAACTATATTATATTAGCTTCTCGTTTCAAAAGCAAACGCTGCTGTAACGGGGTCAAGCACCTGTTTAAGTGCTGGGAAGTCTTTAGCGTTAGTTAATACGCCATTCGAGAACATGAACGAAGTTGAAATGCTCGGAATGTTTATTGATAAACCTAGCCGAACGATTTTTTTCTGTGTTTCCATGTATTTAGCCAACGCCCTGATATAAGTTAAAGACGGGCTATTTGCTTCAAAGGTAAAGTGTATAATATGCGGTTGCGGTGTCCAGCCTGCCGCCATATGTCCGTCAACGCCCATACGAACGATACTGATTTGTCGCTCGTCTTGGTCTACAGCTTGGTCGGTAGCGTAGTTTTGCAACAGCACACCTGCCGGGAACAGTTCTTCAATCGTTAAGAAACATTTTGCATTTGCTGATGTAATATCCATTTATAGCACACCCCCTTTTTATAACACTACGGTCAGCGGAACGACTAATCTGTTAACGCTGCCGCCATATGTATACCATACATTTATAATCGGGCTATCACGGTTAACCCTTGCGGCTGCGCCCGGGTCTAATACCTGAATATAATAGCCATTAGTGTAAAGCTCTGTAGAGATATCTTCCCCTGCTTCCGCATAAAGCTGCGCTTTTTGGCTTTCACTTAATTCGACACCCGTATCAATAACGCCGTTATTCAACGCCCTAGTAATTGGGTCGTTCAGCCATGCACGAATTTGCGTGTACCCAATCTCGTTATAAGGTGTCCTACCGATTGACGTCAAGCCGTTTGCAAGTGAGATTTGCATAACATTTTTAAGCCATATCATGTTGATATACGTATCAACAAATCCGTAGTTGCCGCTAAACATTTTTGCGTCATAATAGAACGAAAAATCAGTGCTGCGGGCGGCGTAACGTCCATAGAAGTTAACGTTGTTAGCCAGCAACGCTGTTGCGCTGTCATCGTCCGTTACAGACGCCGCAAGTCCTGTTTGCTTACGGAACGCATAACTTACAACACTGTTCGCCCTGTTCCAGTCAATAGAAGCTGCTGTAGCCATGACAAGCGTAGCAGTGTATACGTCAGGCGCATAGTTCATGCAAAGTCCTTCGTAGTCCGCTTCTTTCAGCGTGGTTACAAGTGTTCCCTCGCCGCTGGTTTTCAGGGCATTAGAAGATTGCCACGGAACGTACAAGAATTCAATCGGGTTACTGTTGTTCCATTCTGCAAACTGCCGAATTTCTACATCTGTAGCTTCTTTCAGTGTGGTAAAGCTTACCCAGTTAGTCGATTGATTTACAACAGATTGCATATTAGCGGCAGGCGTCAAAGCGTCGCTGCCGTCGGATACCAGCGCGCCAGTTGCAGCAGTTAAGCCTAATGCGCTTGCGGTATCCGTGCCGAGTGCATCAACGGTCAAGCCGTCTGTGGCTACTGATACCGCGCTATCTGCGCCTGTTGTTTTGCTGGTAATGGTAAAGCTTTCACTGTTGCTATTGTAAACAACGGTCGTTCCGGTAACCTTAGCGGCGATTGCTGCGGCTACGTCGCTAGGCGTTGTAGCTGCGCTAAAATCTAATCCGGTAACAGTGATAGGGCTGCCGTCTACGGAGATAGTAAAGCCGCCAGCAGTGATTTTTTTAAGGCTGGTCAGTGATAACGCTTCTGCGCCGAACAGCTTTCCTGCGATTGCCTCAGATACCCTTTTTGCAAAATAAAGAATATTAGGCTTTTTAAAACTATTATCGTAAGATTGGAAGTAATGACTAGCCGCAAGATATTCTACGCTGTCCAGCCCGTAGTATTCGCCTACAGCGTCTTTGCTTGCATATGCTTTAAGCGTCGGGAATGGTGTTAATTCGTTTTCGCTTAAATACAAGCCAGCAATTTCAAGCTCTTGGCTACCCGCTTTAATAACGCGCGGGTTAATTTCAACGATTTTTGAAATAGGTATTGCCATTTTTTTATAAACCCCCTTTTTCTGGTTTATGATGTACATCAACATTTTCCAGCCGCGTTATCGCGATTTTATCAAAGTATTCTGTCTGGTATTCGTATACCGTCCAAAACGCTAAATGAAGCGGCAAGCGGTATCTGTTGATATATTGATTTGTGTCGTCAGTGTATGGTAAAAACTGCATATTTTCGCAGTACAATAAAGCTATATTGTATTTCTTTTTGAAAAAGTCAACCGCAATATCAGAACGCCCCAGCGTTTCAAAATATTCAGCCCGCTGCAATGCTCGTTGATAATCGGCGTCACAAAAATCGACGTTAACGACATATTCACGGTAAGAACGTGTTTCCGTTGTGCCTGCTTCCGTTACAATCTGTTCCCCGACATTCGTACCGATCCGGCGGGTACCGGCAAGAAAAAATACCACGTGTTCTCGTGTCTTTGGCAGTGCCGAGTTGTTCTGCTGCCCTAAATAAATTTGTTCAGCAGTTAACGGCGGTTGCATATAAGCCCGCAAATAGGCTTCTACAGCTACGTTAATTTCTCCATGCTCCAATTACTTCACCGCCTTTCTTCCGACGCTTGTAAGGTTGTTTCCTTCGTCGTCAGGCTGATTGGTAAAGTCGGGATACGGCGGCACTTGCAAAGTTACTTCACAGTTAGCCCAGCCAACATTAGACCAGTCCTCAAACATTGCTGTGATTTTCCAAAATTCACCGGGCTTGCGCTCGATATAATCGCCTGTGCGTAAGATTGGAACGCGTGCAATACCTTCAATAGGTCTATTGTTATCGCTGGCAAGGAATATCTGTTCTGTATGCGCCGTGCTGTTGATGTTTTCGAGGTGTTGCAAACGATTCGCTTCGTTTGGCTGAAACTGCACGTTTACAGTTGCAGGGCTAAAAAAAAGCGGTGTAACAATGCCGCTGATATTTTTTTGCCCGGCTGACTGATACAAGATAACTTGTTCGTCAGGATTTATGGCAGTTATAGCACTTCTAACCACCATGTGCAAATTAATTCCGTTCATCTGTTACACCCTCTTTATTTAACTTTTACGTTATTTGTGACTGCATTTATCATGGTAGACGTATCAATCAAAGCTCGGTAAGGGTCAGTTGCTACGGCGTTTTTGCCGCTTTGTGCTTTGCGCTGTTTCATGCGGATAGTGGCAGGGCTATTCGGGCGCGGGTCGTTCCACTCCCATTTTTTAATAGTATCCTGTATATCCGCTTTCATTTCTTTTGATACAGCAGTGTAAGCATTTAAAAGCGCGCCATTCTGCGCCGACTTACCTTTTAACAGGGCAGTAAGTTGCTTGCTCCATTTGTTTTGTTGTTCATCTACAGTCCTTTGCATAAAGGGGCGTTCAGGAACGCCACCAATGCCCTTGTTTTGGATATAGGCAACATAAGCAACATTTATCCCGCTTGGATAAGTTGCGTCCGCTGTAAAGCCCGCCTGTGCTTCCGGCGTTTGCCTTACTAGGTTTCGCAACTTCTTTTTCCAGTTGCCGGATGTCCCTGTTCCGTTACCTGTAACAAGCTTGACTTTTAAACGCATAATAACGCCCGCCTGCTCTGTACTTTGCCGTGAGTGTCCAAAAAAGCATACCGCATTGTGTCTGGTTATACCAGTTAAGCGACATTGGTAGGGTATAGCTTGTTGATACCTTGCCCTGTGTCGCGCCGCTCAAAACGCCTACAACAAACGCTCCACGCTGCTGTAACTCGCTTATGTGACAAGTGAGCAGGTAAAGCAGCGTTTTACGTTCGTCAAGGTCTTTTACGGCTGAATTCACTGAATTATTTAAAGCCAGTGTTGCTATTTTGAAGTTGTTTTCCAAAACAACATCATCTACACCCGCTAACTGCGGATACAGCTTTTTAAATTCTTCCGGGTCGAATATAACGATATTGTTATTATCAGCCATTTTTAAGCCCCCTTACTTAAAAGGGGTCGTTGAAGCAATAACCTTTTTCGGGTCAAGTGGCTCGTTCCCGTTACGCAGTTCTTTTCGTTCGTGGATTGCGCTTTTTGTAAAGCGGGTATCTCCGGTTGACGCAAAAATCAAACCGTTAATGATTCTAGGGTCTGATTTATGCTGTTTTTTAATCAATTCCCACATGTCAGAGGGAACGCCGAAAGTCATACCAAACGCGCCGCCGATTGGGTTTTTACCCATTTCAAGCCCCGCAAGATGTTTGTTGTTGCCGTTAAATTTAACCTCGGCAAGACTACCGTTTGGCAGTCTTACAGCAAAAATCACGTCTTGATAAGAATTGCAGCATACCGTAACAGTGTCAGCTTGTTTGGTCGGGGAAGCTTGAACAGGTTGTTTGGCGTTAACTTTTTCAACTTCCTTTTCCTCTACCTCGCTGACTTCGTCGCTTTCGTTGGGGTCATAAGTAACGGGCTTTTCTTCCTCAATCACTTCTACCCCTGTCGGCTCGACTTCCTGCGGCAGTAAGGCTTCTGTATTCTTATCATCAACGATTGTTACAACTTCATCTTGTTTTACTTTTTTTGGTCTAGCCATGTAGCAGCACTCCTTTTTTTGTATTTAGTGTAAATTAAACGCCTGTCATTGTGCCGATTGCAAACGGTCTATAAATGATAGTGCCGTAAGAAGAACCGACAAATTTTTGATGAAAACTGGAGCTTTCCGGAATTAAGCGCATAGCACGGAATTTTTCGCTAAATCCGATTTGAGCGGTCGGCAGTCCTTCGATTGTCGGAGCGACAAGCAAAATGGAAGTGCCGCCAGTTGCGGTAGCCAGTTCAGGCAATGCGACAAAACGGATTTTCGGGAAGTAGGTTTCCAACATCTGACGCGCAGAGATATTGAAGTCAGTTGCTTTACCAAGTTGTACCTGTGTAGCAGGCGAGGTAGCAAGCACAAGTTCGGTATTAGCGTCAATGTGTCCTGCGCCGCGGTCAGCCATTTTTCCGAAAAGATACAGTACATCTTCGTAAATTTCTTTAGTGGATTTTTCAGCCCACAGAGTTTTGGATGCTGCATTTGGCAGCGGACTAACAGCAGCAGGTAAATTCGGGTCGTTGAGCAAACCGTAAATCTCCAAGCCTGCCACGCCATACAAGGCGAATTTGTTGCTTGCAATATCAATTACAGTAGCAGCAGCACGTTGTTTATCTGCTGCCAGTTGCAAACGTGCGCGGCTTGCGACGTCGACTTCTCTATCGCCATAACGGATGTTAGTTTGATAGATGTATTGAGTTCTTACCGGAAAAGTCGGGTTTACATCAGACGCACCGCCTTGACCGTAGTCGGTGTAAGCTTCAACCTCGCCTGTGATTTCAGAAGTTTGGAAACGTGCATAAGAGGTTGTCCAGTCACCTTTTTTAGCTTCTCCGAAAATCTCCCTTGCGCCACGGGTAGCGGTCAGGATAGGAATAACCATAGGATCAATATAAGATGTAAATTCAACAGGAATACCGCTGTTTGCTGCTGTAACCATAGCAGCGTCGTTCGCTAACTGGTCAATGCTATCGTTTGCCAAAATGCCACGGATAGGCGCGCCAGTATCGAACACGATACCATATTGTTTCATAATATCAAGCTGTTCTTGCAAGCCTAATTGATTTTCAAACATTGTTTTATCCCCTTTCATTAAGCCCAGTTACTGATGACGATAATATCGCCTACAGCACCGCCGCCGTTAATATTTACTACTTTATAATCAGTTTCTTCTGCACCCTCTACAGTGCTGCCTGCTGTGCCAGTTTTAATGCTGCCGTCTGCAAGCACTGCGAAAACGCTTTGTCCTACGGTGGCAGCCGTCCCTGTAACAACAGCAAAGTCACCTTTGACTGCTACGGATACGGGAAAGCCTTTAGGAACAGTGTTAGAAGCTGATTCGTTATAACCCAGCGGGTTAGTGATTTCACGCACTGCAAAGCCCAGCGGCGCACCTGTGCCTGTGGATTTTACAAAAGCGTCGTTATCGTTTACGGTTGCCGCCCATACGAAACCGCCAATAGTTACGGTGTCGGCTGCGCAATAGCCTTTTTGAGTGCTTACTAAAGGATTGGTACTCATATGTTGACCGGGTACACCAATAGCAGGCAGGATGTTTACTTGTCCTTGAAATTCGTTAGCCATTTTTCTTTGCTCCCTTCTTATCGAATAGTGATGTTTTTCAGATTTTTCATGTATTCAGGAGTTTTTTCACTGGATACGCTGAATTTCTTGATTGCTTCGTCGTTAGCGTGGGTTACGTCAAAACGTTGTTTTTGCAACACGTCAACCATAGCTTTGTAAGATTCTTTGGGATATTTAGAAGTATCAATGCCTTTAGCTTGCAAGGCTCTTGCGTAGATATCTTCTGCACTGTCATACGCCATAGCGTCGACGTTACCGAGTGCGAAAGCGCAAGCGTTAGCGGCAGCGTTAAGTTTTTTCACGCGTTCCATAACATTTTTTTCCGCTTCTGCTTTAGCATTAGCCAGCAATGCGGGAAGTGCGTCTTTAGCAAGGTATTTTTCCTCACCTTCGCGCTCGTGGTCGCGGTCAATCCGTTTCGGATTGTCTTTTTCGTAACGCTCGCCTGCTTTGATACCCATTTCAAAACCCGCTTTAAAAGCAGGGTCTTTCATGCGTTCTTCGAGTTCATCATCTTCGGCTTTTTCTTCCTTGTCCTCGTCTTTAGCTTTTTTTGCTAAATATTCTTCCATGCCTTTACGCTCATGTTCTTTATCGAGTTTTGCGCGTTCTGCTGGATTCTTTTCCAATTCCTCGCCTTTGGATACGCCCTCGGCGTAAGTCAATTTTTCGTCCATACCTTCACCGCCTTTTAATTCTAACAGTTTCGCCTTAATAGTGTCTTTTTGTGCAGCTTCCAGCCCTGTAAAGAATTTATCTACAAGGTCGTCGATAGAAATATCTGCGTCCACATCCAAGCCAATTTCTCGGGGGTCGTAACCTTCTACCTGCGCTTCAACAACATTTACAGCCTTTTGCAAATTAGCTAACACAACTTCTGCTGCTTCGATACCTAAATCAGCGTCTTTTGCAAAGATAACGCGCTGTAAGTCAGCTTTGCGGCGTTTAAAGCTTAAAATATCTTTTGAAAGATTTTTCATTTGTTTTTTTTCTCCCTTCGTTGTTTTTTCTATCTCAACAGGTAAACTGTCGGATACAACTACATCACTGCCAGCCCTACCTTGCGGTACAAGGGCAACGTGATTACCTCGAATATCTCTCATTACAAAATCATATTTTGCGCCCTGATATTCCCCTGCGGTCATATCGGGTGTATAACGGTAGCTGCAAGATATCTGCTTACAACTTCCGTCCTCGACGGATTTAATCGCCTTTTTATCGGTGATAGATAACGCATTTAATAAATACGGTTCTTCAAAGCGTGCCTCTGTTCCTGTGCTGCCTACCTGATATTCTTTAGGCGGCGCGTCGGCGGTATAGTCGTGGTGTCCCTGCATTAGCGGCAAGCCGTTAAATGTTGGGGCAGCTTTCGCTAATTCTTCCGGGTCACGCAGTCCATAGTAGACACGTTCGGGGTTTAAGCCTAAATCCTGCCAGTTCGGAATTTCACGCCCTAAATACGGGTTTACAGTCGCCTTACTGATCGGGCAGGCGTCAACGTGCATAAATCCGTTTTCGTCTATTCTGCGCGCTGTTATGGCGGCGTCAAACGCTAAAATATTGTTTTCCCGTTCCATATGGTCAGCCCTTTCGTTTTAACTATTTTTATACAAATGTCTTTATTTGTTATTTTGATTATATCACAGGTTAACTTAATTATTGCTCGTTAGCGAGTAATTCGGTGATATCGGGTCGAAAATCACACCTGCAATATGGCAGTTCTCCCGGTAAAACATTTCTGCCTACATCTTCGTCATAAAGCCCCTCGTCTAAATCAAATGTCTTTCCATTCATTGCAATGTGTGTTTTACGGCTGCTTTTCTCGCCGGGTATATGTATCCATATGCCTTTTTTTATACCGATATCCTTCGTCTGCATAACGTTTAACGCCTGCGTTGCCTTGTTGGTTTGGTCTATGGCTATCAGTTCTGCCCGCCGTTCTGTAACCTTGTTAAGGTCTTTTATGTGCTGAAATATGCTTGCCATATCCCGCCCTTTAAGTGCGCTGTCAATTACAACATTGGTTAATTTATCAAAGTATTTAGGGGCAATACTCTTTATCAAATTTACGTTACTCGCTACCATTTCTTCAAGTAGCGGTTGATGTAGCGCACTAATGTGAAAATCTATCACAATGCCCGCTTTTTTTAGATTAGCCATAAGCCCCGCTTTAGTCTGTTTATCTATCTTACCGATAAACTTGCTGGCTATAGCGTCCAGTTCCTCGGCTTCCCATTCGCTTATATATCTGCCGAAACGCGCTTTTATAGCGTCAATAAGCTGCTGTAAGCGTCTATTGTCGAAATCAACAGGCGCGTCATTCGTTACCATTTCCGACGCTCTAAACAGCTTGTATTTTTCAAGTACAAACTTTAACGCTGCCTTTTCCATTTGTTTTATTAAGCGGCGTATCGAACGGGCGTATTCGTTCTGTATTCCGACGCTGGCAGGTATTCCAGGTATAGTTACCTGTCGCCGCCGTCGTCTGATTTTCGACGCCATACATTAGCCCCCTTTTGTAAGGTTTATGCGGGATTATTTGATATAACCCCGCATTTTTTCCCATTTTGTTTATTTTTAATCGTTTTTTCTGTTTTTTTATTCATTAGTTACTCGTCTTTACCTAATTCTGCTACAGCAGCATTGAACACAGTATCAGGCGAAAAGGCTAATTCTTTATTTGTGAATACACCTGTACGCGTTCTGCCGTTGTAGTGGTTGGCAATCCTAGTTGTCCTGCCTGTTGTGGTGTCAGTTATATAAATGCTCGGAAAGTCTGTCCTGTTTACGCTGCGCGATACAGTTACTTGATAGCCCATTTGCCCCGCTTTATCAATGATTTCTTTTTGCGTTTTATATAACTTATCGGATAAATTTATATTGTTTTCTCCTATTGTATACCCTTTTTTACTATATTTATCTAATACACTGCTAAATATTTCGCTTTGTTGTTCAGTAGTGCCGCCGCCTGCGAAACTTTGTATTTTATAATCTATATCGCTGTATTCAATAACTCCTGTATCATCTTCGTTATCTTCAATACTGCGAATGACGTCAGCTTTTGCGGCGGTAACATCTTCAAGCTTGTTTTCAATTTCTTCGACTTCTTCTATTTCGTCGGTTTCGTCGAAGTCTTTAATGTTTTTATTTAAAAGATTTTCGTTGCCCATTACTATCGTTCCTTGTGAGTCAATTAATACATGACTTCCGTTAATTGTTATCCAACGCCCGCCATTCTTTAGAATCTGCCGTTCTCTTTTACGCTTCCCCCCCGAATCTTCTGCCAATCTTTCGTCTTGGCTCAAAACTTCCCGCTTTTCAGTTAATCCTAACAGTTCGCGTTCTTCCTCGCTTAATTCTTCCTCGGGTACGCTTTCTTCGTTGAGGTTATTAAAACCGCTTTTCGGATCAGCTTTCAGGCACTCCCTGCCCTCGTCAGGACTGATGACGCCATTAGATATATAAATCTGCTGCGTTTCAGCTTTGATTTTGTTTACCGTAGCTATGCTTTCTTCTTTTTCCTCTGATAATGGATTGAAGGTAAAAGTTATTTCGTTGTCTATCTCTCCCCATTCCTGCACTTGTAGTACCTTTAAGACGTATTCTATTTGGTCACGCAGTTGCTTTTCTTGCTGGCTGGCTATGTGGTCGTAGTGGTTATTTAAATCACTTTCACCTGTATTAAATCCGGACGGCGTTAAGCCCCACATTTTTGTTACAGGCTCATTAAAGTAAGCCGCTACAATCTCCATTGCCTGACTTACTATATCCTTTACGCCAGCTAACGACGTTGATTTTATATCAATATCTTCTGATTCTTTATCTATCAACATTACCCCGTCGTTACTGCGATACTGGACGAAGTTATTTACACGGTTATCAATCTGCGCCCAGTCACCGCCCGAAAAAATCTGCTCGTTAAGATTCGTTTTGAATACTGTTAAACTAAATTTAGTTAACAGCCTTGCTTCTGCTTCTCGGCACTCCGTAAAGTGCGCCACGGCGTCTAATACAATCTGTGCAAGCGGAATACCGAAAAAGTTATAAGCAGGTCGTAATATCGTCGGCAGCTCATTTTCCTGCACTGGCGGCAGGAAGCGGCTTGCGTCTACAGCTTTTCCCATGACAAACCAGTATCGCGGTTTGAAGTAATATTCTTGCAGCGGGTCTGCTGCGTTATATTGACCCGGGGAAAGGTTATACGGCTCTATAACTTTCAAACGCCGCAGTTTTTTACCTCGTAATTCGTTCTTCGTTAAAATTAATGGATTTAGCAGGTTTTCACTGGCGGTGTCGATTCCGTCGAAGTCCATGTATACTAAACTACCGCCATAATACTTACTGATACTTACCGCTTTGCGTAGTGTCGGCAGCAGGTTTATCTTGGTTATTAATTCGTTAAGTCTGTCCAGCTTTGCCTGTTTATCGGTATCAGGGTCATTGTTGCCCTTTGTTGTTAGCGTTATGCCCTTTTCTACCATTTCATCAGCAATCATCTCACAGCCTGCCCGAATAAGCCCGTTTTGCGCAAGCCCTGTTAAATAACCGTAGCCTAAAAATTGCGGGTATGCACTCATGCCCATTATAGAGATAGCATGATGTAGCAATGAATGACATTGACCTATAGCAGCGTCATTTGCTTTTTTTGTATCTGCGTCTACCTCTGCTAGCGTAGCTGGCGCACCGTACATTGTTTTAATGTCGGCAAGGGTCGGCACTCTTGGCGTACCTTCTACCGGGTTAATAAGGTTTAATGCTTTCAATCTCGGGTCTTTTCTGATTCGTTCTTTGTTGTTGAAAGCCTGATTTTCGTTGCCGCTATTTTTTCGGGCAGTGTTCAGTGCTTTCTGTCGGATACGTTTCTGCGCGTTTTTGCTGTTGTTCATTTCTTTTCCCCCTATTTATCTGCGTTTTACTTTCATTGGCGGGTGACTGTTTTCTAATGCATATCTAACGGCGTCTATAGTATGGTCGTTGCCGTCGGGATAATTAGCGATATAGTTACCATTTCTATCTTTTTTTAGCTCGTATTGGGCGAATTCTCGTGCTGCATTCGGGCAGCGCATAGGGTCTATAACGATTTCTAACAAATCATCTGTTAAGTATTTATAGCCCCATTCTCTCGAGCCTTGCCCCTTTTTAGCCGGAATAACATTAATCCCATAGCTTTTTAGGCTCATTAATGTTTCATGCTGGATATCGCTTACTATAAGCCTGTTGCGTGGATTTTCCTTTTTTATATGTTCTGCTAACGTCCAACTCGGACAGCCACGGGCATAGTATTCATTGAATATATATAGCTTGCGTGCTGCCGTATCTAGGTGCATGGTCATATACGCCATAGGGTCGATTGATACGCCTAGATCAAGCCCACGCTTAATATTATCGAAATGCGATATTTCTTCGTTCGTGATTGGTCGCAGTTTTAAGTTAGTGAATATCTCTCCGCCTGTTCCTGTGACTTCACCTAAATACTCATGTCTAAACCTGCGGGGCTGATATACTGCCATAACTGACGCTTCATAGAGGAATTGTTTCCCTACCCATTCGGGCGGGGCTTGCAGATAGTTGCTTTTGTGTAACAGCTTATCGGGTCGAATTTTCAGGGCTTCGTTGTTCACCCAGCTTTGCATAGACGCAGGCGGGTTATATGAATAAAAGCACCAAAACCGCTCGCCGCCACGCAGCACTGATTGCAATACCTTTTCTATTTCTTCGATTCCCGAAAATTCTTCTAATTCTTCAAACCATGTTATAGCATAGTAACCTTTTTTTACTTTTACGGACTTGCGTTTGGTGGGGTCGTCCAGTCCCCAAAACAATATTTTCTGACCTGTTTTCTTGTATATAAACAACGGCGGCGATACTCTAGCTATAAAAAAATCATTTAGCCCCAGCTTTTCTATAGCCCATGCTATCTGTTCATAAACTGTTGTTTTTATTGTTAATCCAACTTTGCGGAAAACAATAACGTTTATAGTTGGGTCTAGCAGCATAAGCATGATTATAAATATACTTATAGCCGACGACTTCAACGAACCACGCCCACCGCTAAACCAATAATGCGTAAATTCGTGATTCATTACCTGATGATAAACTTTATAGAAAGCCTTGCCGATACAGTCAGTTAAATTAATCTTTGGCGGGGTCATTTATCTTTTTCGCTAAATCTTCAAAGTTCTGCGCTGCTTTTAGCGCGTCGTCGTAGGTCGGCAATTCACTTTCTTCTGCTGGCTGCTCGGCTGGTACATCAGCGACGATTGTCGGGGCTAAAGCTATAGCTAGAGAGTTTTCTCCAAATAACTTATGGTATTTACCCATATTTTCGCTACCCGCTTTTATAAGCGTGTTTTCCATGATGTAACCGTCGGTATATATCTTTTCCATTTGCCCCGTTTCCTGATTCTTTTTAAGAACGTACTTTTTATATTCTATTGTTTCTTTGACCTTGCCCCGCATTTGGTCTGTGTAGCTGCGGATTACTTCTTTAACTTCTGCGATATCGTCTAATTCGTATTTTGCCCGCAATTCTTCTACATACTCCTGCACCCACGGGCGGGAAAAAATCATGTATGCCGTGCGCCGGGCTGTTGTTTCTGCAAAGCCTGCGGCTTTTGCTGCTTTATAAAAATTAAAGCATTTTAAATATTCTCTTGCAAACTTTTTTTCACGGTCGTTCGCTACCCGTTTTTCGCCAGCTATGCGAACAACGGCTGACCGTTTGCGTTTTGGACTAGCCATGTTACGCCCCCCTTTTTGTTTTCATTATAGCACAATCTTTTAAAAAACTATAATTTATCATGTTTACGTGGTACAATAATATAAAACCATTAGGAGGAGCTATTATGACACAAAAATCTTATACAGAAGCTGAATTAATTGAGAGCTTTAACCTTCCCTGTGGTAGTATTCTTGACTTTTTCGACAAATACGAGTGTAAGCGCGTCGTTATCGGATATCCTTCTATATCACACGTTATTTACGGATACAACAATCCCGACTATCTGCCTGATATAGCGCATTTAATAGATTATGGCGTTGGAAAAACAGTAATCATAAGCAGTTACGAAACAGGCTCGCCAAGATATCAAGTCTATAACTTTCCTGATAGGCGGCAGGCTATTAATTTTGTGGATGAAGTAGAATATACGTTATTTGTGCCTATTGATTGTATTTTGAATTTCATAACTCAAAAAATTGGTTTTTGGTCTTATAAAACTACAGTAAATATTCTTGACGATAACGAATATAATATTATTCTTGTAGTTGAAGGGCGCAGGATTGAGCTGACTGACGATAACTTTATGGATAGAGTTTTAATTACTCAAAAAACTCTGCTTATCGAAAATGATTCGATAACTCACGCTAAAAGCGCAGTGGAATATTACCGCAACATTTTTAAAATGTCCCGTCGCTTTGTTGCAGAGATAACAGGTATCCCGCTTAAAACGCTTAATGCTTTTAGTTCATCTCCTGACCGTTCAATCTTAAAAACGAATGCGCTCAACGTGTATAAGCTAGCGCAGTTATTCGGGGTAAGCATGGAGCAGCTTTTATTGACTGAATGCGAAATAAACCCTACTAGTAAGGCTTTTTTGGAAAGTAAAGAGGTTTAAGTATGAATATTGATAACGCATTATATGCCCTGAATATCGCGCCTGACGCCCGGCAGTTAACCGTTTTTATCGACGGTGAAGCAATTCCTCAAAGCCGCCCTAAAATCGCCACACGGGGCAAAAACGGCGTTCCTTTGCCTCATGCTATCGCCTACTATAAAGACGCTTCTATTTACTACCGCCAGCAGTGCGAATACTGTATTAAACAAGCTGTTCAAAAGTCAGGTATCTTTTTTAAAGATGTCGCCTTGTTCTGTGAGGTATATATTTTTTTACCTGTCCCTGCGTCGAAAAGTAAGAAGTTTAAAGCCGCTGTTGATGTCGGCGCAGAATTTCCAAAAGTCAAGCCGGACTGCGATAACCTTTTTAAAAACATCACAGACGCAGCCGAGGGCTTGGCATTTGATACAGATAGCCGCATTGTTTCGGTACATATTCATAAGCGGTATACCAACGGCGCACCGTTTGCTGTGCTGCGGCTTACAGAAGTCAACGAAGAAATAACAGTCCTACCATCTTTTATTAAATTACATACAAAAAGCAGAGGTTAAAACCTCTGCTTTTTTATTTACTGTAAATTGATTCGCCATATAGATTTATTAAATACTTCCGGCAGTATTCTTTTACATCATTGCACTTTTTACCGTGGTGACGTTCTGTGTGGCAGTCCATGCATAGCAATACGCCGTATTCTATTTGGTCGCTTTTTATCCCGTTGTGTTCGTGATGAAACTTTTCGCCGGGGTCTACCCGATTACCGCAGTAAATACATTTATGCTGATCGCGCTGGTGTATCCTTTCATTTAGCTTTGCTAACTTCTGCCCTTTAAGTCGTATGATTTTCGTTTTGGGTATCGGATCCATTATGTTTCCTTTCTGTTATTCTATTTTTTTAGGTTTAATGGCAGTTATTTTCTTGTCTAATATTTCTGTCAGGCAATTTTCGCAAAGCATTTCTATGTACATATCATATTCTTCTATTGTCGTCGGAAAACATTCTTTATTCGTTTTTCCGCATTTTTTGCAGGTCGCTAAACGCTTTTTATTTAAATCTACTAAAATTCCTAACGCCTGACAAGATTCATTGAAAAAATTTATTGCGTTTGCTTCTATTGCGTCTTTAGGATTTAAAGGATCTAAAACTTTTGACGTAGGCAAAAACAGAATACTGTTACATTTTCTGTATTTTTTTAAGCTATCTTTTTCCCTTTCTACACATATGAATTGAAAGCCGTCTATAAATTCGTTGTATTCAAAAATTAAGAAGTCGCCGGGGAATAAATTGTATTGATAGCCTTTATAGTTGAAAAACAGTTGGTTTGATTCTTCGGTAAAAGATGTTTTTATGCTACGTTCAACCTTTAGCATAGTGACTTCGTTTCTTATTTCTTCCGGTATATCCTCTATTGTTATGTTTGTGTTTCCGTCCCATTGCCACGCATAAACTTCTGTTATCTCGTAGTATTTTTCGATTCCTGCCATTTTACATATCTCCCTGTTTTTCGAGTTCATCTAATATTTTTTGGATTTCTAAAAGCTCTTGTTTGATTTTTGCTCCTTGCCTTATTAAAGCTTCCTCGCTCCATAGCTCATTCATTTTTTCATTTATTTTTAAAACGAAATCAGTATCACTCATTTCGGAAGGTTTTAATATTGCTGCTATGGCACTAAGTTGTATTCTTGCGTCTATGCTATTTATTTTTATTTCTTTTTCCAATAATTTTAATTTAAGTCTTTGCATTTCTATAATTCTGTTTACTTGCCGTTTATGCTGCGCAAACTCTAATTTTGATACAAACATTTTCTTTATGCCTCGTAATTTTCTTTTATTTTTTTGACCTCTGAATTGAATTCTTCGACTAATACACTAGCCATAATGTTTCCTCTAGCTACGCACCTGCAAAAACTTATAGGCTCTCCAAAAAATTTTCTGTGCTTGGCTCTTTCTTCTTCTGGTTGCGATTCTATAGCCTTTTGTAGATGTTTTGCAAAATCACTTACCGTTACATCCGTAACTTTTGGTAAGAAAATATCTACATTGATATCTTTACCTTTTTGGATATTCGTTAATATTGTTATCTTTTTCTTTAATGCGTCGTAAACATAAAGCTGTGCAGCTAACTTAATGATATCTCTAGCATTCATTTTATTTGCTCCCTAAATTTAAAAGTGGCGATATTACGCCCCCGCAACGATACAAAAACCTCTTTAAATATTTCTTTGTTCTTTAGTCGGTATTCATAGCCTACCGACAAGCGAATTGTGATATTGCGCCGATAATATCCCCGTCGAATGCGGTAAAGTTTAGTAAAAAATCGCCCGTATTCAATCATTTTATCACTTCTTCCGTGTCGATTTCTAAAATATCAAAAATAGCTTTCATTTGTGAATAAGTAATGTCATCTACTTTTATACTGTTTCGGTAATATTTGCGCGCTTTAATCATAAATAAACCTGTTTCCGCTTCTTCCAGCGTTGCAAAAGCTTTGACGTCTAAAGATGATTCTACAGCTTCTCCATTTGTTTTTTTATATTTATCATAATCAGTATAAATATAAAGTATTCCAACTTTATTAGCGGTTAATATTTCTATCTGCGGCTCTTTCAAGTATCCACGGTTTGAATTTAAAACAAATATTTTATCGCCGGGCTTTACATCCTTTAATGACTTCAATTTAAAACACTCTCCCCTTTAAGCAGTATACTTCCTTTCGGGGGGGGTAACTCCTGAAAGCTCTTTTTTTATTTCTTTCACTGCTTCTAGTTGTAGTAATAAAATTTGTTCAATATCATAATCTGTTGCTTTTTCCATGCTCAAAAAGCCTGCAAGCAAAACACTTTGCAATTTCAAAAAGATTTCTTCTGCGTCGTCCGTTGTTCCTGTAGTCATAAAAGTACCCGTTTCACTCATAAATAAGCAGAGTTCATTTTTCATTAACGCTTCTTCTACTGTTTTTAGCATGTTTTCATCACTTACTTTCTTTTCCGTTACGTTTATATCTAGTTTGTTGTCCATTTTCTACCTCTTTCCGTCGCCATAATCTCCATATGGGCGTTTTTTATTTGTTTTAGGTGTAATGTGTTGCGCTTGTTGTTTAAAATCGTTCAAGGCTGCTTGTATCGTTTCATATAGTTAAATACTGACGTTTGTGGAAGTCCCAATGCGGCAGCAATCTTATATGAGCTAACGCCGTTATTTTTCATTTCAAAAATTTGATTATGAAACTTTTCCCAATCGTGCGGGCTATTTGGGTGTGGTTTAAACGGTGGAATTGCTTTCACCATTTTCGGCGGCAGGGGGG
>ERZ791875.360-NODE-360-length-52713-cov-8.727335_pt1 | contig 52713 bp, 41 predicted proteins | sample MGYA00510278_ERZ791875 | MGnify/ENA primary metagenome ERZ791875 (study PRJEB30046, sample SAMN00792078) | human gut metagenome | study: EMG produced TPA metagenomics assembly of the A metagenome-wide association study of gut microbiota in type 2...
CCGAACCCGCACCGGCGGCCGCACCCGCACGGCGCACCCGCCGCACGCACAGCGTACATACGGAACATATCATCGGCACCTCGCCGCAAATCGAACACGTCCGCGTGCTGATAGACAAGGTCGCGCCGTGCGAGGCCCGCGTACTGATTACGGGCGAAAACGGCACGGGCAAGGAGCTGGTGGCGCGCTGGCTGCACGCCAAAAGCGCCCGTGCCGCGGCGCCGTTCGTCGAAGTCAACTGCGCGGCGATTCCCTCGGAGCTGATCGAAAGCGAGCTTTTCGGCCACGAGCGGGGCGCATTCACCTCGGCCATCAAACAGCGCAAAGGCAAATTCGAGCAGGCCGACGGCGGCACGCTCTTCATGGACGAAATCGGCGACATGTCGCTGGCGGCACAGGCCAAGGTACTGCGTGCGCTGCAGGAGAACAAAATCAGCCGCGTGGGCAGCGACAAGGACATCGACGTGGACGTGCGCGTCATCGCTGCGACGAACAAGAACCTGCGCGAGGAGATTAAGAAAGGCAATTTCCGCGAAGACCTCTACCACCGTATCGGGGTGGTCGTGGTGCGCGTCCCGGCACTGCGCGAACACGCACAGGACATTCCGCAGCTCGTCGACCACTTCATCGGCGCAATCTGCACCGAATACCGCATCCCGCCCAAACGCATCGAAGCGGACGCCCTCGGCGAACTGCAGTCGATGCCGTGGAGCGGCAACATCCGCGAACTGCGCAACGTCATCGAACGGCTCATCATCCTGAGCGAGGAGCGGATTACGCTCGACGACGTAAAGGCATATTGCTGACGGCGTCCCTAAAACAGGATTCCGGCCTGCAGCAGCACGGTGCCGTGACGGAGCCGTTCGCCGAATTCGGCCGCAAAATGCGCACCCGCGTATTTTTTGAGCCGCTCCAGTTCCTGCATTTCGTAACCGGCCGAAAGGAACAGCTCCGTCCCGCTGCGCAGCGCATACCGCACCCCGACCGAGGGGTTGAGCATAACCCCGCCGTTGGCCTCCCGGCCCGGAGCGAAAGCATAGCCGGCTGCACATCCTGCATAAGGCGTAAAACGCCGGGGGCGCGTAACGAGCAGCCGCACATCGGCAAAGAGGGGTACCAGCGTCTTTTCGTAAAAGGAGAGCCCGGTTCCGGCGCCCGCCAGGAACCGCCGCCCGACACGACAATACCCCGCAACCCGCCAGACGAGGGGCGTGGACGCGGGCTCGCTCAAGGCGATGCCCGTACCGACAGCCGTCGAAAAGCAAAAACGCCGCGGCGCCTGTCCGCAGGCCGCCCGCACGGCCAACGCCGCAAACAGCAGCAACACGAACCTTTTCATCGTATGCTGACCGTTATCCGTTTCACAATCCGCAAAGCCGTCGTAAGTGCGGAAACATCGGAGGACACATCCCCGGAGCTGCCGTCCGGACTGCTGTGCCCGACCAGCACGGCCCCGAACTCCGTTACGCCCGACGACAGGTCGACATCGGCGGCGTAGACCACGGCAGGCTGGCCGCTTCCATGCCGTCCGCCCGAGTAACCGGGCTCCCCCGCCTTTGCCGACGCGGGATAGGCTTCGTTGAAATCGGTCGAATGGTTCACCTCGACTTTCACGACGAACCGCGTCAACCCGCCGGCCGGGCATAATTTCACGCCGAAACTGCCGCGGGGCGTCGCCCCGGAGATGCCGTCGGCCAACGGCTCCTCCTCGGTCGGCAGGTACAGTCCGTCCGGATAGCGCACACCCCGGCAATGGCACCAGTGCGGCAAAGCCTCCCGGCGGCGGTTTCCGCCGGCCGCCAGCCACGACCGGGTGGCGATTTTATGACTTGCGTAAACCGTCGCGAGGTAGTTGCCCTCCGTGTCCTCCAACCAGACCGCTATCTGCGGCGGATTCTTCTTTTTGATTCCCAGCAACAGCGGGAAATCGTGCAGCCAGGCATCGCCCTGTTCGACGGAAACCTCCAGGCTTCCGTGTCCGTACACCACCAAATCCTTCTCGCAGCCGCAAAGGAGTGCGAGCGGCAAAATCCAAATCATCATCATTTTTTTCATCTTTTCGTTTCAATAATTTGTTACCATTCGGTAACATTCGGTTTAAAAAAAAGTGACGCGGAGCCCGTCACATATGGAAAAATAAATCGACAAGTTTGTCGATTCCCCGGCCGATGCGCTCCCACCCCGCATCTTCCGCAATCGGAATCCCGTTGTAAACGGGGCAGAACTCCCCCAGCAGCACCAGGTAAGTCACCGAAGCCGTCAGGAAAGCCGCCAGCACCGCAATCTCCTCTTCGGCATGTCCCGAGCGCAGGCAGACCTCGCGTATGCGCTCCATACCGATTCGTTCGCGCTGCTCCCGCAGCTTTACAATCAGTTCGTTGTCCGACGACAGTTCCCAGCGGTACAGCCGCTTCAGCGTCGGATTGCCGCGCAGCTGCCCGATTTGGTCGCGGAACGTCTTTTTCAGGAAAGCGGGCAGCTCTTCCCGGGCAGGGATGCCGTCCTGAAAATTAATCCAGAAATCGTGCCGGCGGATGTAGGCCGCCATCAGCCCTTCGAGCGAGCCGAAATAGCGGTATATAAGTATCTTCGACACCCCCGAGCGGGCCGCGACCGCATTGATGCCGAGCCGCTCGAACCCGTTTTCGCGAATCTCGTCGCCGACCGCCTCCAGCAAACGCCGCTCCGTCGCCTCCCTGTCCCGTTCCGTTTTCCCGTTTATCATTTCATATGTTACTAATCGGGAACAAATATAGGAAGCCGTCCGGTAATAAGCAAATTCCACGGCATAAAAATTTCGGGAAACGGGAAAACACCGCCCGGCAGGTACGAAAGAGGCTGCCTAAAGCAACTCGAAAATTTCCCCGGGCGTGTCGACGATATGCTGCGCGCCCGCCTCTTCGAGTTCCGCACGATCGCGGAATCCCCACGTAACGCCCACAGACCGGACACCGGCTGCGGCTGCGGTCTGAATGTCCACGCCCGAATCGCCCACGTAAAGCACCCGCTCTTTCGCCGCGCCCGTGAGCGAGAGTATCTCCCCCACCACCGCAGGATCGGGTTTCAGGGGCACGCCCTCGCGCTGTCCGAACACCACGGCGAACTCCACGCCGGGAAAAAACAGGCGGACGAGCTTCTCGGTTCCTGCCTGGAACTTGTTCGAAGCCACGGCCATGCGGATACCCCGCTGCACGAGCCCGTCCACCAGCTCCGGAATACCTTCGTATGGCTCGGTATGGGTGTCGATATGCTCCGTGTAGTATTTCACGAAGTCGGCGCGCACGGCCGCAACCGTATAGGGCGTACGCAGCTCTTCGGGCAGCGCCCGCTCCACCAGGCGCATGATGCCGTTGCCCACGAAATGACAGTACTGGTCGTAAGTATGCTGCGGCAGTCCGCGCAGGGCCAATACGGCGTTGCACGCGACGGCCAAATCGCCGATCGTATTGAGCAGCGTGCCGTCGAGGTCAAAGATGACCAAATCGGTATTCCTATTCTTTTCCATAATCAGGACGGCGGCCGGCAGTTCCTGCGGCCTTTTTAATTTTCCAGCCCGCAGCCGCCACGACGAGCGACATCAGCGGGCTGACGATATTGAAAATACAGTAAGGCATATAGACGAAAGTCGAAACCCCGAGCACCGTGGCCTGCGTCATGCCGCACGAGTTCCACGGCACGAGCACCGAGCACACCGTGGCGGAATCCTCGACCGAGCGGCTCAACAGTCGCGGCTCGAGCCCCCGCTCGGCATAAAGTTCACGGAACAGGCGCCCCGACAGGATAATCGAGATATACTGGTCGGCGGTGCAGAGGTTGAAAAAGATACCCGCGCCGACGGTCGAGGCCACGGTCGAGAACGTACGGCGGACGAAACGCAGGAAGATAGCGGTCAGCGAACGCAGCATGCCGCTGCCCGTCATCACGCCGCCGAAGCACATGGCGCAGATGATTAACCACACGGTATTGAGCATGCCCGCCATGCCGCGCGTGGCGACCAGCTCGTCCAGGTGGGGACTTCCGGTCGGAATCGCCGTCGGGCCGAAGCAGCTCATCAGCACGCCCTTGAACCCCGACATGAAATCGAGGCTTCCGACGCCCGCCACTTTCGCCACCATTTCGGGTTGGGCCAGCAGCATGGCGACACAGGCGAAGACCGCCGCGCAGAAAAGCGTCACGATGGCCGGCAGCTTGCGCACAATCAGCACGCCCGTGGCTACGGGTACCAGCAGCAGCCACGGCGTAATGCGGAACGCGGCGCGCAGCGAATCGGCGTAGAGCCCGGCGTGCGCACCCCCTGTATGGTCCAGCATCAGTCCCGCGACGATAAAGACCGCCAGTGCGATGACGAACGACGGGATGGTCGTGTAGAGCATATACCGGATATGCGTGAAAATCGGCACGCCGACAGTCGACGAGGCCAGCACCGTGGTGTCGGAAAGCAGCGAGAGTTTGTCGCCGAAGTAGGCGCCCGAGATAATCGCGCCGGCGATCCACCCCTCGGGAAAACCCATGGCCTGCCCGATGCCCATCAGCGCCACGCCGATGGTGGCGATGGTCGTCCACGAACTGCCGGTCATAAGCGACACCCCGGCGCAAATCAGGCACGAGGCGACGAGGAAAAACGAGGGATGCAGGATTTTCAGCCCGTAGTAAATCATCGTCGGCACCACGCCGCTCACCATCCACGACCCGGCGATGGCGCCGATAAGCAGCAAAATGACGATGGCCGACGCCGAGGCGCGGATATTGTCGATAATCGCCTCTTCCAGCACCGACCATTTGCAACGGTAGATGCCGATCGAGAGCATCACGCAGACCGACGTGGCCGACAGCAGGGCGATTTGGCTACCGCCGTTGATCGCATCGCCCCCGAAACCGCGGATGACCACGTACAGGAGCAGCGTCAGCACCGCCAGCGGCACGGCGGACACCCACGCCGCGGGCAGTTTCGCCCGGTTGTCTTTCAGATTCGGATTCTCATTAACCATACAAGCGGCAAAAATACGAAAAACTTATAAAAAACCCGCATGCCCGGCGCCGCAGGTAGCCTTTTCCGGCCGGATGATAGGTAAGTGCGGCTTTTCGGGCCCCGCCCTTTTTGTATTTCCGATATTTTGCCTAACTTTGATAAAACATACTCACTTAACGCAAAATGGCGGTTCAGACTCTCAAAAAGGTTGTTCGGTTCTACATCGACGGATTCCGCGGCATGACCGTGGGCAAAACCCTGTGGGCCATCATCCTCGTCAAACTGTTCATCCTGTTCGCAATCCTCAAGATTTTCTTCTTCCCCGACTTCCTCGCCGGGCAGAGCCCCGAAGAGCGCAGCCGCTCGGTCATGAAAGAACTAACCCCCGAAAAATAACTTTCAGATATGTTATCGGATTACCTGCAAACAGTCGACTGGTCGCGTGCGCAATTCGCCATGACGGCCATATACCACTGGCTTTTCGTTCCGCTCACGCTGGGACTGGGGTTCATCATCGCCATCATGGAAACCCTTTATGTCCGCACGGGCGACGCATTCTGGAAACGCACGACCAAATTCTGGATGCGCCTGTTCGGCATCAACTTCGCCATCGGAGTTGCCACGGGCATCATCCTCGAATTCGAGTTCGGCACCAACTGGTCGAACTACTCGCATTTCGTAGGCGACATCTTCGGCGCACCGCTGGCCGTCGAGGGCATCATGGCTTTCTTCATGGAGAGCACCTTCATCGCCGTCATGTTCTTCGGCTGGAACAAGGTTTCCAAAGGCTTCCACCTCACGGCGACGTGGCTCACGGCCATCGGGGCCAACCTCTCGGCGTTGTGGATACTGGTCGCCAACGCGTGGATGCAGTACCCCGTAGGCTGTACGTTCAACCTCGCGACCGTGCGCAACGAGATGACCTCGTTCTGGGACGTGCTCTTCTCGCCCGTGGCGATGAACAAATTCTTCCACACGATTACTTCGTCGTTCGTACTGGCGGCGCTCTTCGTCGTGGGCGTCAGCGCCTGGTACCTGCTGAAAGGCCGCGAACGGGAGATGGCCCGCAAAAGCATCGCCATCGCCTCGGCTTTCGGCTTCGTCTTCGCACTCGTCACGGCCATGACGGGCGACAAGTCGGGCGCCGTCATCGCCCGCGTGCAACCGATGAAGCTCGCCGCCATGGAGGCGCTGTACGACGGACAGCAGGGTGCGCCCCTGACGGCTATCGGGATCGTGAAGCCCGAAGCGGAGCGCACCTCGAACGAGGACGCATTCTACTTCAAAATCGACATCCCGAAACTGCTCTCCATCATGAGCTTCCGTGACGCCGACGCCTATGTGGCAGGCATCAACGACCTGGTGGACGGCAACGAGGAGTACGGCGTGATGTCGGCCTCGGAAAAAATGGAGCGCGGACGCCTCGCCGTGGGCGAGCTGGCCCGCTACCGTGCTGCGCTCGAGGCGGGCGACCGGACGGTAATCGACGAGGTCACGGCCAAATTCGACCCCTCGACGCCCGAAGGCAAGGAGTTCCTGCGCGAATACTTCGCTTATTTCGGCTACGGCTATCTCAACGCCCCGCAGGACATCGTTCCCAACGTGCCGCTGCTCTTCTACTCGTTCCGCGTGATGGTCGGCGCAGGTTGCTTCTTCATCCTGCTGCTGGGACTGGTATGGTGGCTCAACCGCCGGGACAGGCTGGCCGGCAAACGCTGGCTGCTGTGGGTCGCCATCTGGTCGATTCCGCTGGCCTACCTCGCCTCGCAGGCCGGATGGGTGCTGGCCGAGGTCGGACGGCAACCGTGGGCCATTCAGGATTTGATGCCCGTGGGCATCGCGGCGTCGAAAATCGGCAGCACCTCCGTAACGGCCACGTTCGTCATCTTCCTCGTCCTGTTCACGGCGCTGCTGATTGCCGAATTGAGCATCCTGTTCCGCCAGATTAAAATCGGGCCCGAAAACGAAAAACAGTAAACGACTATGGATACCCTGATACTTTTGCAACACTATTGGTGGCTTATTATCTCCCTGCTGGGGGCCTTGCTGGTATTCCTGCTCTTCGTGCAGGGCGGACAAGGGATACTCTACGGCATCGGCAAGACCGAAGAGGAGCGTAACATGCTCGTCAACTCGCTGGGCCGCAAATGGGAGTTCACCTTCACGACGCTCGTGACCTTCGGCGGCGCGTTCTTCGCGTCCTTCCCGCTGTTCTACTCGACTTCGTTCGGCGGCGCATACTACGTATGGATGGCGATTCTGTTGAGTTTCGTCATCCAGCCCGTAGCCTACCAGTTCCGCCGCAAGGCAGGCAACGTCTTCGGCGAAAAAACCTTCAACGTATTCCTGATAATCAACGGCATCGCAGGCCCGCTGCTGCTGGGCACGGCCGTCGGCACGCTCTTCACGGGTGCCAACTTCACGGTCGACCGCCTCAACCTGGCCAACGGCGCGGGCAGCGGCAGCGCGACGGTCATCTCGCAGTGGACGACCCCGTGGCACGGATTGGAGGCGCTCGGCGACCTGCGCAACGTAGCGCTGGGACTGGCCGTGCTGTTCCTCGCCATGACGCTCGCCTGCCAGTATTTCATGAACAATATCGACGACAAGACCATCCATGAACGCGCACGCAAACGCATGGCCATATTCGCCGTCCCGTTCCTCGTATTTTTCCTGACGTTCTTCGTGTGGCTGCTCTTTTCCGACGGCCGGGCGGTCGACACGGCAGGCCGGATTTCCATCGAGTCCTACAAATACCTGCACAACCTGCTCGCAATGCCCTATGTGGCGGCCGTGCTGCTCATCGGCGTGGGAGCTGTGCTGTGGAGCATCTTCCTGGGATGGCGCGGCAGGCGCAACGCCATCTGGTTCGGCGGCGCAGGCACGGTGCTGACGGTGCTGGCGCTGCTGCTCTGCGCCGGGTGGAACGACACGGCCTATTACCCCTCGCTGGCTGACATGCAGTCGTCGCTGACGATTTACAACTCCTCGTCGAGCCTCTTCACGCTCAAGGCGATGAGTATCGTTTCGCTGATGATTCCCTTTGTCGCGGCCTATATCTGGTACGCATGGCGGGCGATGAACCGCAAATCCATCACCCGCGAAGAGATACGCGGCGACGATCACCAATACTGATTTGCACCGAAACACCGATTCATCCGAATGAAAACCAAAGTTCTGATAATGGCGGCGGCCCTGTGCGCGCCGTTCGCCCTCCGGGCCGCCGAACCGCTCCGCATAGGTGTCGCCGGCGTGTCGCACGGACATATCTACGAAGTGATAAGCAAAGCCCACCGCGGGGATTTCACGGTCGTGGGCGTATGGGAAGCAAACGACAGCCTCCGTGCCGCCACCCGTCTGCACGACAAGGTCGACGGAGCGCTGTTCCATGCCGACCTCGACAGCATGCTCGACGCGACGAAACCCGAAGCCGTAGTGGCATTCGGGCCGGTGTACGACCACCTGCGGGTGGTGGAAGCATGCGCACCGCGGGGTATCCACGTAATGGTCGAAAAACCGCTGGCTGTCAGTGTCGCGCATGCGCACCGCATCGCCGACCTGGCCCGCCGCCACGGCATTATCGTGATGACGAACTACGAAACCACGTGGTACGCCACCAACGAGGAGGCATTCCGGCTCGTCCGCACGGGCGAAATAGGTGAAATCACCCGGATGAATATCTTCGACGGACATCAGGGGCCGGTGGAAATCGGATGCGGACCCGAGTTCCTGGCATGGCTGACCGACCCCGAACTGAACGGCGGCGGCGCAGTCACGGATTTCGGATGCTACGGAGCGAACCTCGCCACGAAGATGTTCCTCGGCGAAAAACCGCTGAAAGTCACCGGCGTGCTCAAACAGCAGAAACCGCATATCTACCCCAAAGTGGACGACGACGCCACGATTGTGCTCGAATATCCGACGGCTACCGTACAGATAATGGCATCGTGGAACTGGCCGATGAACCGCAAAGACATGCACATCTACGGCAGCCGCGGATATATCTACCAGGACACCCCGACCTCCATGCGCGTGTACACCGGCGGCAAGGAAACGACCCTGGCCCCGCCACGGCTGCAGGCCCCCTGCGACGATTCGTTCCGTTACTTCGCAGCCCTGATCCGCGGTGAAATAACGATGTCCCCGTACGACCTGTCGGCACTTGAGAACAACGTGACCGTCGTCGAGATACTCGAAGCCGCCAAACAGAACGCAGGGGGCTCCCCGCTGCATGCCGACCGGCCGCAGCCGGCAGAATAAGAACACATGCGACCGGGCTCCGTCACCGGGGAGGGACCGGCCTCCCATCCGAAAATTACTCGGGGCCGGCAGAGGGATATTCACCCTGCCGGCCCCGAGAGGTTTTCCCGCAGGCCTTACCGCCCTGGGGGAAGGGCACATCTTCCGGAAGCTATTCCTCCGGTGTCCCGAACGGATACTTGTTCTGCTGCACGTCGTCGAAACGCAGGCCCTTCTCGTAGGTCTTCATCGCACGGCGGCTCATACCCATCGACGAGAAACCGCCGTCATGATAGAGGTTCTGCATCGTAACCTTGCGCGTGAGATCGGAAAAGAGCGTCAGCACATAGTCCGCGCAGTCGTTCGCCGAAGCGTTGCCCAGCGGCGACATGTTCTCGGCAAACTCCATCAAATCGCCCAGCCCCAGCACGCCGCTGCCTGCCGTTGTCGGCGTCGGCGACTGCGACACGGTATTGATGCGGACATGCTTCTCGCGGCCGTAGATATAGCCGAAACTGCGGGCTATCGACTCCAGCAGCGCCTTGGCGTCGGCCATGTCGTTGTAGCCGTAGAGCGTGCGCTGCGCGGCGATGTACGAGAGCGCCACAATCGAGCCCCAGTCGTTGATAGCGTCCTTGCGGCGCGCCACCTGAATCGCCTTGTGGAACGAAATCGCCGAAATATCGAGCGTCTTGGAGAGGTAATCGTAATCCAAATCGTCGTACGTACGCCCCTTGCGGACGTTGGGCGACATGCCGATTGAGTGGAGCATGAAGTCGAACTTGCCCCCGAAGTGCTCCATCGTCTTGTCGATCAGGTTTTCCAGATCTTCGACGCTCGTGGCGTCGGCCGGAACGACAATCGTATTGCATTTTTCAGCCAACTGGCCGATTGTACCCATGCGAATAGATACGGCAGTATTCGTGAGGACGATTTCGGCTCCCTCCTCGACGGCGCGTTCCGCCACTTTCCATGCGATCGACTGCTCGTTGAGTGCTCCGAAAATCAGGCCCTTCTTACCTTTCAATAAATTGTATGCCATCCTATTTTAGATTAAAAATTCGGGCAAATGTAACAAAAATATTTGAATTCGAGCACCGAACCGCCCGAAAACACATCCGCCCACGCCGGCGGCGGCCACGGCCGGAGGGGCTCCAACCCCGCACCGCAGGCTCCCGGCAGACCAGAATTCCTGCACCGGGGAAAACAGGTATTCCCGCATGCGGGCTGCCGACGCCGCACCTCCCGTTTTCAAAAAAAACGACACGTAAATTGCAGCTTTTTCGCCGTTTGCACATTTATCCGCCAATTTATCGTACCTTTGTCCCCGATTAAAACAGACACATGACTATTACAGACGATTTCAGTGCCCTTGGGCTCTCCGAGCAAATGCTCGCTGCAGTCCGGGCCAAGGGATTCGAGATGCCCACCGCAATCCAGAAGCTCACCATCCCCCACCTGCTCACCAAAACCAACGACATCATCGCCCAATCGCAGACCGGCACGGGTAAAACCGCAGCCTACGGCCTGCCGATACTCCAGTCGCTCGAACCGGCGCACGGCCCCGTACAGGCCATCATCCTCGTACCGACGCGCGAACTGGCGCTGCAGGCCGCCGAAGAGTTGCTCTCCTACAACCGCGAAAAACGGCTCTCGATTACCGCCATTTACGGCGGCGCCGCGATGAGCGAACAGCTGCGGCGCCTCGCCAAAGGGGTCGACATCGTCGTCGGTACGCCCGGCCGCGTACTCGACCACATCCGCCGCGGCACGATGAAACTCGCGAACGTCCGCTACCTCGTACTGGACGAAGCCGACGAAATGCTCAACATGGGCTTCGTGGAGGATGTCGAAGAGATTATGAGCCACACGAGCGACGAGCGGCGCGTACTGCTCTTCTCGGCGACGATGCCCGAACGCATCATCCGCCTCTCGAAAACCTATATGCGCGACACAGAAATCGTGCGCGTCGAGCACAAGCAAATCACGGCCGACCTCACGGAACAAATCTATTTCGAGGTGCGCGAGGCCGACAAGTTCGACGCCCTGACACGTATCATCGACGTCGAGCCGGAGTTCTACGGCATCATCTTCGCCCGCACCAAAATCGGAGCCGACGAAACCGCCTCGCGCCTCGCCGCACGCGGCTATGCCTCCGAGGTGCTGCACGGCGACGTATCGCAGGCGCAGCGTGAGAAAATACTCCGCAAATTCCGCGACAAGAGCATCAATATACTGGTAGCCACCGACGTGGCCGCGCGGGGTATCGACGTGGGCAGCCTGACCCACGTAATCAACTACTCGCTGCCGCAGGATTCCGAAAGTTACGTACACCGCATCGGCCGTACGGGCCGCGCCGGCAAGCAGGGCACGGCCATCACGTTCGTATCGCCTTCGGAATTCCGGGGACTGAACAACCTGATGCGCGACATCAAAGTCGAGATCAAACGCGAAACCCTCCCCTCGCCGCAGGACATCGTAGAGATGAAACGGCTGAAAATCAGGGAGGACATGCAGGAGATCGTCGAAAACGAAAGCTACGACGACTACAAAACGTTCGCCGAAGAGCTCCTGTCGGAATACACGCCCGACGTGGCGCTCGGCGCCCTGCTGCGCCTGGCGTTCCGCGGCGAACTCGACCAGAGCAGCTATCCCGAAATCAGGTCGTTTTCGGTCGACCGCAAAGGTACGGCGCGGCTGTTCCTTGCCGTGGGCAAGCGCGACGGCTACACGGCACGCAAACTGGTCGACATGCTCAAATTCAAGTGCGGCCTGCGCGACAAACAAATCGACGACGTGCGTATCTCAGACAACTTCTCGTTCGTGAGCGTTCCTTTCCGCGACGCCGAAGAGATTGTCCGCAAGCTCAACCGGCTGAACCGGGGACAGCGGCCCATGGCCGAAATCGCCCGCGACGGAGAGCAGGAAGCCCCGGCACGCCAACCCCGGCGTACGAAAAGCACGGACTACCAAACCGGCGGGCAAACCTACGCCCCCGCGCCCCCAAAGCCGGTGCGCAAGGAGAAGCCGTCAGCCCCGAAGCAGGCGTTCCCTGCCGACACCGACGAATCCGCCGCACCGCGCAGCAAGCCGAAAACCCGGGCCAAAGCCGACGCACAGGATGAAATCCCCGATTTCAGCAAGATGTCCAACGAGGGATTCGACTGGTCGGCGTTCATGAAATTCGACGACGGCGAGAAATGGGGCCGCGACGAAAACGGCAAGGGGAAAGGCAAAGGCAAAACCGCCAAAAGCGTCCGCAAAACCCCGAAAAAGACAGTCACGGCCGCCCAGCGCATCGCCGCGAAAGGCAAGAAGCGGAAATAGCCTCCGGAAAAATCCCGTCAGGGAAAAATATACGCACCAAAAAAGGCCCGGCTTCGGGTCTTTTTTGGTTTCAGGCACGCGGGGAGGGGCGAAAAAAATCCGGACTGCAACCTTTCGTTTGCAACCCGGATATTGTCCTTCTGGCGGAAAGAGAGGGATTCGAACCCCCGGAGCCTCGCAGCTCAACGGTTTTCAAGACCGCCGCAATCGACCACTCTGCCATCTTTCCGGAGGCAAAAGTAGCACGGATTTTCCATTCTGCCAAATCTTCATCCCGATTATTTCCCTGCGGACGGCGGTAAAGTTCCGATTCGGATAGATTATTTTTGACTTTTAGGAAAATTGCATATCTTTGTCAACAAGTTAGGTAAGGACGCAACTTTTCACAACATACGACATGAACAAAGCGCAGTTGGTCGAGGCAGTCGCCCTCGACGCGAACATCTCGAAAGTCGACGCGCGCAAAGCAGTCGACTCCATCATCCGGATGACCGTACAGGCTCTTCGCGAAGAAGAGCGCCTTACCCTGACGGGCCTCGGGACATTCAGCGTGCAGCACAAACCGGCACGCATGGGCCGCAATCCCCGCACGGGGGCTCCCGTGAAAATCCCGCCCCGCAAGGCCGTCAAATTCCGGCCCACCGTCGAACTCGAGTAACTGCGTCATTCAAACACATTCTCACACATGCCAGAAATTTCACAACGCGCCGAGCAGATGCCGGCTTCCCCGATACGCAAACTCGTTCCGCTGGCGGAAGCCGCACGGGCCCGGGGTACGAAAATATACCACCTCAACATCGGACAGCCCGACCTGCCGTCGCCGAAAAACGGCCTCGACGCGCTCAAAAAAATCGACCGCAAAGTATTGGAATACAGTCCGAGCGACGGTTACCGCTCGCTCCGCGAAAAGCTGGTCGGCTACTACGAGCAGTTCCAGATTAAACTCTCGCCGGACGACATCATCGTCACCACGGGCGGCTCCGAAGCGGTGCTGTTCGCCTTTATGTCGTGCCTGAACCCCGGCGACGAAATCATCGTTCCCGAGCCGGCCTACGCCAACTACATGGCGTTCGCCATCTCGGCGGGAGCCGTTATCCGGCCCGTGGTGTCGTCTATCGAACAGGGATTCGCACTGCCCGACGTGGCGGAGTTCGAGAAACTCATCAACGACCGGACGCGCGGCATCCTGATTTGCAACCCCAACAACCCCACGGGTTACCTCTATACGCGCAAAGAGATGAACCGCATCCGCGACTTGGTCAAAAAATACGACCTGTTCCTCTTCTCCGACGAGGTATACCGGGAGTTCATCTACACCGGCTCGCCCTATATTTCGGCCTGCCACCTCGAGGGCATCGAGCAGAACGTGGTGCTGATTGATTCGGTGTCGAAGCGTTACTCCGAGTGCGGCATCCGCATCGGGGCGCTCATCACCAAGAACCGGACGCTCCGCAACGCCGTGATGAAATTCTGCCAGGCGCGACTTTCGCCCCCGCTCATCGGGCAGATTGTCGCCGAAGCCTCGATCGACGCTCCCCGCTCCTACTCCACGGAGGTATACGAGGAATACATCGAGCGGCGCAAATGCCTGATCGACGGACTGAACCGCATTCCGGGCGTCTATTCGCCCATTCCGATGGGCGCCTTCTACACCGTGGCGCGGCTGCCGGTGGAGGACAGCGACGATTTCTGCGCATGGTGCCTCTCGGATTTCGAATACGAGGGCGAAACGGTGATGCTCGCCCCCGCTTCGGGCTTCTACTCCGATCCGGCATGCGGCCGCAACGAAGTCCGCATCGCCTACGTGCTCAAGAAAGAGGACCTCGAACGCTCGCTGCTCATACTGGGCAAGGCGCTCGAAGCCTACAACAAACGGAAATAAACGCTCTGGAATCCGATACGGGTGCGGCACGGAAAATGCCGCACCTTTTTTATGGACATCGCTTACGCCGCACCCACCCTTTCGGCCAAACCTATACCATTCAGTACAATTTTAGGGAATTTTAGGCCAAAAAGTTTGGCCGACGTGGATAGTTTTTATACTTTTGCCCTCGATTTTTTGCGCCCTGCGGGTGCAGACAAGTATTAACCAAACCAATACGTTATGAAAAAACTTTTCCTACTTCTGGCCGCCGCTGCCATCGCTTCGGGAGCATACGCCGAGGGTTATCAGGTGAACAACATGTCGGCCAAGCAGACCGGTATGGGACACGTGGGTACGGCCATGAAGCTCAATTCGGAATCGATATTCTTCAACCCGGCCGCCACGGCATACCAGACGTCCCGGTTCGACATTTCGGTCGGCGCCACGGGCATCCTTTCGAACGTGCGTTACCAATCGCTCCCCACGCTGGAGAACAATTACACAAGCGGGCCGATCGAAAAATCCGACAACAAACTTTCGACTCCGCTCCACCTCTATTTCAACTATAAACCCACCGACAAACTGGCCGTCGGCCTGGGCTTCTATACCCCCTACGGCTCTTCGATGAACTGGGGCGACAACTGGTCGGGCGCACACCTCGTGCAGGAGATCAACCTCTCGGCGTTCACCATCCAGCCCACCGTGTCGTACAAAATCTGCGACCGCCTCTCGATTGGCGCGGGCCTGATGGTTTCGTGGGGTAATTTCGACCTGTCGCGTTCGCTGCTCTCGCCCACCACACGACGCGGGCTCATCGCAGGCATGATCGACCCCAACATCACCAAACTGGAAGGCGCCATTGCCATGCTTCCCGACGGTGAGCAAAAACAGCAGGCCATCGCGCAGCTCCAGATGCTGCAGGGCGCCAAAGGCTACCTCGACAGCACCATGGACAAGTCGATTGTGTCGGCCAAACTCGAAGGCAACGCCGACGTCGCCATCGGTGTAAACGCCGGCTTCCTGTGGGACATCACCGACGAGTGGTCGCTGGCCATGACCTACCGTTCGCGCCTGAACATGAAAGTAGGCAAAGGACACGCAACGATGAACATCGACCCGAAGGCTGCGGCACTCATCGCGCAGCTCGGTCAGCTCTCCCCGGGCACCGAACTGATCCCGGGCCTCGACAAAGGCACGTTCAACGCCGAACTGCCCCTGCCGACGACCGTTACGTGGGGCGTATCGTTCCGCCCGGCCGTGAAGTGGGAGTTGGCCGTCGACCTGCAATGGAGCGGATGGTCGGCCTACAAAGCCCTGAACGTCGAGTTCAATGAAAAGGAACTGGGCATCAAACCCATCTATTCGGTGAAGAATTACTCGAACACACTGGCGTTCCGCTTCGGAGCGCAGTACCGCGCGACCGACTTCATCACGGCCCGCATGGGTATGTACGTCGACGAAAGCCCCGTAAGCAGCGACTACCTCAATCCCGAAACCCCGTCGATGACCAAAGTGGCCTATACCGCCGGCGTCAGCCTGCGCCCCACAAAATTCATGTCCGTCGACCTGGCTTACTGCTACGTGTCGTCGGCCGACCCCGAGCGCACCGGTTCCTATCCCGTTTACGGCTATACGAGCGGCAGCCTCGAGGAGGTTTTCTCGGGCAATTATAAACTCCACGCCAACGTCTTTTCCATCGGCGTAGGATTCAGTTTCTAAAACCGGGAAAAATTACTATATTTGCGGTGCGTTTCCGACAACGGAACGCACCGCAATTTTATACGGCCTCATAGTTCAAGGGATAGAACGAGGGTTTCCTAAACCCTAAATTCGCGTTCGAGTCGCGGTGAGGCTACCAAACGTAAAACGTTGCAGATGATAGATCTGCAACGTTTTTATTGATAAATATACGCCCGCATCCCGGGCCGTGCGCGAAGGTCAATCACCGAGCATATACCGGTCCATCGATTCGATAAACCGGTCGATTTCCCGGCTTTTGTATTTATCGATACAATTCAGGATAACGGCTTTTTTCCGGCCGAGGTCTTCGACATCCGTAGGCCCGATACTTTCGACGAATTTTTTCGCATACCCGGCAACTTCCCGGAAAGCTTCCGGCGCATACCTGCCGGTATCGAAATAGACGGCCTGTGACACATCCTGCTCCGAAATCCGCAAATCGCGAAAACCTTCGCCGATACAAACACAAAGAAAATAGTCTTTCAGCAGCTCCCGCTGCGCCCTGACATACTCCCGTCGGGGCTTCATTGCGCACGCCGCCGAAAAGCCGCCGAAAAGCACAAAGCACAACAGCAGGATAAAACACGACTTCCTGTCCATATGGGTCAACCTGTTGAAAATTCGGAGGAAAAACCGGAATAAGTACGGAGTGAGTTTCGGATATTCGGACTTTTCGCCACCGGAAAACCCCTCCTCCTGCAAAACTAATATATTTTTCCGGTTTTTGGGTAACCCATGCGATTTTCGGATTGATTTCCTATCTTTGCCCCGTAAATACGACTGAAAAATGGAATCGCTCAAGGAACTCTATAAAATCGGCACCGGCCCGTCGAGCAGCCACACGATGGGGCCCCGGAAAGCCGCCGAACGCTTCGCCGAACGGTGCCGCGACGTCGACGCCTACCGCGTGACGCTCTACGGCTCGCTGGCGGCAACGGGCAAAGGACACCTCACCGACACGGCAATCCTCTCGGTACTGGAGCCCGTAGCGCCGACCGAAATCGTCTGGAAGCCCGAAACGGTACTGCCCTTCCACCCCAACGGCATGCTCTTCGAGGGACTGAAGGGGAATAAGGTCGCGGACAGCTGGACGATATACAGCATCGGCGGCGGCGCGCTGGCCAACGAAACGTCGAGGCTCGAAGTGCCCAGCAGCATCTACCCGCTGACGACAATCTCCGAAATCAAGGAGTGGTGCTACCGCGAGGGCAAAACCTATTGGGAATATGTGAACGACTGCGAGGGCCCCGGAATATGGGAATACCTCGACGAAATATGGACGGTGATGTGCGAAACAATCCAGCGCGGCCTGAACAACGACGGCGTACTGCCCGGAGGGCTCAAAGTCGCCCGCAAGGCCTCGACCTACTGGGTCAAGTCGAAAAGCTACGCCGATTCGCTCAAATCGCGCGCAAAGATATACGCCTATGCGCTCGCCACCTCGGAGGAGAATGCCTCGGGCGGCATCGTCGTGACAGCCCCCACATGCGGCTCCTGCGGCGTCGTGCCGGCCGTGCTGTACCACCTGGCGACCTCGCGCGACTTCCTGCGCATCCGCATCCTGCGGGCTCTCGCCACAGCCGGATTGTTCGGCAACGTGGCCAAAACCAACTCATCGATTTCGGGCGCCGAGGTCGGCTGCCAGGGCGAGGTGGGCGTCGCATGCGCCATGGCCGCGGCTGCGGCCTGCCAGCTCTTCGGCGGCACCCCCTCGCAAATCGAGTACGCCGCCGAGATGGGGCTCGAACACCACCTGGGACTTACGTGCGACCCGGTATGCGGACTGGTGCAGGTGCCCTGCATCGAGCGCAACGCCATTGCAGCGGCGCGTGCCCTCGACGCCAATATCTACGCGACGCTTTCCGACGGCTCGCACCTGGTATCGTACGACAAGGTAGTGGAGGTGATGAACGAAACGGGGCACAACCTCCCGAGCCTTTACCGCGAAACGTCGGAGGGAGGGCTTGCCAAGCGTTACGAACGCAAGAAATAATCCGCCACAGCTATCCACAGCGCAAATCCCGGAGCCTATGGCTCCGGGATTTGCGCTCTTCGCAGTACGTGATTTTCCGTTGCCCGAACCGATAAGGCATCCGGCCAGAAAAAAAGTGCAGCCGATACAATAGCCGGCACCACGAACCGGCTCGATTTCCGCATAATTCTAAAATAGCGACGGCGCAAAGGCATGGAGAAACTCCCGGCCGGGCAAAAAAAGAGGCCGTTCGCAGGGAACGGCCTCTTTCGAATCGTATGTGTGTAACTTCGGTTTACTGCGCCTGCTGGAGCGACTCCAACTCGGCTTTCGAACCGACCACGAGGTTGTCGTAATCGCGCAGGCCCGTACCGCCGGGAATCAGGTGACCGCAGATAACGTTCTCCTTGAGGTTTTCCAGCGGATCGACCTTGGCCTGGATAGCCGCTTCGTTGAGCACTTTGGTGGTTTCCTGGAACGAAGCCGCCGAAATGAAGCTCGAAGTCTGCAAAGCGGCACGGGTGATACCCTGCAGCACCTGCGTCGAGGTTGCGGGAACGATGTCGCGCACCTGCACGGGTTTCATGTCGCGGCGCTTGAGGCTCGAATTCTCGTCGCGCAGCTTGCGCAGCGAAACGATCTGGCCGGGCTGCAGCGAGGTCGACTCGCCTGCGTCGGTAACGACCACCTTGTCGTAAAGCTCGTCGTTGACATCCATGAACTCCCACTTGTCGACCACCTGGTCTTCGAAGAAGCGGGTATCTCCCGGATCCTCGATTTTGACCTTGTTCATCATCTGGCGAACGATGACCTCGAAGTGCTTGTCGTTGATCTTCACACCCTGCATGCGGTATACCTCCTGCACCTCGTTGACGATGTACTCCTGTACTTTCGTGGGGCCGAGGATGTTGAGAATGTCGCTCGGGGTGATGGCACCGTCCGACAGCGGGTTGCCCGCCTTCACGTAGTCGTTCTCCTGCACGATAATCTGGCGCGACAGGGGCACGAGGTAACGTTTCACGTCGCCCTGCTTCGAGGTGATGATGATTTCACGGTTACCGCGCTTGATCTTGCCGAACGAAACCTCGCCGTCGATCTCCGACACGATAGCCGGATTGGACGGGTTACGGGCCTCGAACAGCTCGGTAACGCGCGGCAGACCGCCGGTGATGTCACCGCCCGACTTGCCGACGGCACGCGGGATTTTAATCAGGATATCGCCGGCCTTAATCTTGGCATTGTCCTTCACCACGACGTGAGCCGAAACGGGCAGGTTGTACTGCTTGACCTCCTCGCCCTCCTTGTTGACAATCTTAATGACGGGGTTCTTGGTCTTGTCTTTCGACTCGATAACGACCTTCTCCGAAAGACCCGTCTGCTCGTCACGCTCCTCGCGGTAGGTAATACCCTCGATGACACTGTCATAAACGGCCTTACCCTCGTACTCGGAGATGATAACGGCATTGTACGGATCCCACTCGCATATCAGGTCGCCTTTCTTGACCTCGGCGCCGTCCGCCATGAAGAGCGTGGAGCCGTAGGGCAGGTTGTGCGTATAGAGGACAATCTCGGTCTTCGGATCGACGATGCGGAACTCCGACTGGCGCGAAATGACGATGTCGATTGCCTCGCCCGTGGCGTTCTTGCCTTTGACGGTGCGCAACTCGTCGATTTCCAGACGGCCTTCGTACTTCGAAACGACATTGGTTTCGACAGCCGAGCCACCGGCCACACCACCGACGTGGAACGTACGGAGGGTAAGCTGCGTACCGGGCTCGCCGATCGACTGTGCGGCAATCACACCGACGACCTCGCCTTTCTGTACCATGCGGGCCGTAGCCAGGTTGCGGCCGTAGCACTTCGCGCAGACGCCGCGGCGCGCCTCGCAGGTCAGCACCGAGCGAATCTCCACCGACTCCAGCGGCGACTTCTCGATTGCCTCGGCAATCGCCTCGGTAATCTCCTCGCCGGCCTTGCAGATGACCTCGCCCGTGAGCGGGTGAATCACGTCGTTCAGGGCCACACGGCCCAGGATACGGTCGTAAAGGGTCTGCACCACGTCGTCGTTTCGCTTGATGGCCGTGGCCGTCAGGCCGCGCAGCGTGCCGCAGTCCTCTTCGTTGATAATCACGTCCTGTGCGACATCGACCAGACGGCGCGTCAGGTAACCGGCGTCGGCCGTCTTCAGTGCGGTGTCGGCAAGACCCTTACGGGCACCGTGCGTAGAGATGAAGTACTCGAGCACCGAAAGGCCCTCCTTGAAGTTCGAGAGAATCGGGTTCTCGATGACCTGCTGGCCACCCTCGACGCCCGACTTCTGCGGCTTGGCCATAAGACCTCGCATACCGCTCAACTGGCGAATCTGCTCTTTCGAACCACGGGCGCCCGAATCGAGCATCATGTATACCGGGTTGAAACCGTCGTCGTCCTTGATCAGCGTATCGATCACGGCCTTGGTCAGCTTGGTATTGATGTTCGTCCAGACGTCGATAATCTGGTTGTATCTCTCGTTATTGGTGATAAGACCCATGTTGTAGTCCTCCATGATGGAGTCCGAACGCTCGTAGCCCTCCTGCACGAGTTTCTCTTTCTGCTCGGGGATAATCACGGCGTCGAGGTTGAACGACAGTCCTCCGCGGAAAGCCATCCGGTACCCCATATCCTTGATGTCGTCGAGGAAAGCGGCCACCTTGTCGGCACCGGCCTTCTTCATCACCACGGCGATGATATCGCGCAGCGAACGCTTCGTCAGGATTTCGTTGATATAACCTACCTCCTTGGGAACCACCTGGTTGAACAGGATACGGCCGATGGTCGTTTCCTTCAGTTCGCGAATCGGGTTGCCGTCCGCATCGATGTCGTCCACCATGCACTTCACGATGGCATGCAGGTCGGCCTGGTGCTCGTTGTAGGCGATAATCGCCTCCTCGGGGCCGTAGAATATGCGGCCGTCGCCCTTCACGCCCTTGCGGGGTTTGGTGATGTAATACAGGCCGAGTACCATGTCCTGCGACGGCACGGTGATAGGCGCGCCGTTGGCCGGGTTGAGCACGTTGTGCGAACCGAGCATCAGCAGCTGGGCCTCCAAGATGGCGGCATTGCCCAGGGGCAGGTGCACGGCCATCTGGTCGCCGTCGAAGTCGGCGTTGAATGCCGTACATGCCAGCGGATGGAGCTGCATTGCCTTACCCTCGATCAGCTTGGGCTGGAAGGCCTGAATACCGAGGCGGTGCAGCGTCGGGGCGCGGTTCATCAGTACGGGGTGTCCCTTTATGACATTCTCCAGAATGCCCCAGATAACGGGGTCTTTCCGGTCGATGATTTTCTTGGCGGATTTCACCGTCTTGACGATGCCGCGCTCGATGAGCTTGCGAATCACGAACGGCTTGTAAAGCTCGGCCGCCATGTCTTTCGGAATACCCATCTCGTGCATCTTCAGCTCGGGTCCGACGACGATAACCGAACGGGCCGAGTAGTCGACACGCTTACCCAGCAGGTTCTGGCGGAAGCGGCCCTGCTTACCCTTGAGCGAGTCGGACAGCGACTTGAGCGGTCGGTTCGACTCGTTCTTCACGGCATTGCTCTTGCGCGAGTTGTCGAACAGCGAGTCGACAGCCTCCTGCAACATACGCTTCTCGTTACGCAGAATCACCTCCGGAGCCTTGATTTCAATCAGGCGTTTCAGGCGGTTGTTGCGGATGATGACACGACGGTAGAGGTCGTTCAGGTCGGACGTGGCGAAACGTCCGCCGTCCAGCGGCACCAGCGGGCGCAGCTCGGGCGGAATCACCGGAATGACGTTCAGCACCATCCACTCGGGCTTGTTCTTGCCCTCCGACGCGCGGAACGACTCGATGACGTTCAGGCACTTGAGCGCCTCGCTCTTGCGCTGCTGCGACGTTTCGGTCGAAGCCTTGTGGCGCAGGGCGTAGGACATCGTGTCGAGGTCCACCTGCTTGAGCAGCGTGTACACGGCCTCGGCGCCCATCTGGGCGACGAACTTGTTGGGATCGCTGTCGTCGAGGGCCTGGTTGCCCTTCGGCAGCGCGGCCAGCACGTCGAGGTACTCCTTCTCCGAAAGCGTGGCCAGACGCTCGATGCCCTGCTCGGCAGCGACACCGGCGTTGATAACCACGTAACGTTCGTAGTAGATAATCGCCTCCAGCTTCTTCGACGGGATACCCAGCAGGTAGCCGATTTTCGAAGGCAGCGAACGGAAGTACCAGATGTGAACCACCGGCACGACCAGCGAAATGTGGCCCATGCGCTCGCGGCGCACTTTCTTCTCGGTCACTTCCACACCGCAGCGGTCGCAGACGATACCCTTGTAGCGGATGCGCTTGTACTTACCGCAATGGCACTCGTAGTCCTTGACAGGGCCGAAGATACGCTCGCAGAACAGACCGTCGCGCTCGGGCTTGTAGGTACGATAGTTAATGGTTTCGGGCTTGAGCACCTCGCCGCTCGACTGGGCCAGGATCTCCTCGGGGGAGGCCAGGCCTATCGAAATCTGGCTGTAACCATTGTTCGTCTTATTGTCTTTGGAAATTGACATATTTGTTCTTCGTTTTTCTTATCCTAAATATACCTTACTCGAGTTTGACCGACAGGGCCAGGCCGCGGAGCTCGTGCAGCAGCACGTTCATGGCCTCGGGAATACCCGGCTTGGGCAGGTTCTCGCCCTTGACGATCGCCTCGTAAGCCTTGGCACGGCCCATCACGTCGTCGGACTTGATGGTCAGAATCTCCTGCAGGATGTTCGCGGCGCCGAAACCCTCGAGCGCCCAAACCTCCATCTCACCGAAACGCTGGCCGCCGAACTGGGCCTTACCGCCGAGCGGCTGCTGCGTGATGAGCGAGTAGGGGCCGATCGAACGGGCGTGCATCTTGTCGTCGATCATGTGGCCCAGCTTGAGCATGTAAATCACGCCCACGGTAGCCGGCTGGTCGAACATCTCGCCCGTGCCTCCGTCGTAGAGGTACGTGCGGCCGCTGTGCGGAATCCCCGCTTTGGCCGTGTACTCGTTGATCTGGTCGAGCGAAGCGCCGTCAAAAATCGGCGTTGCGAATTTCAGCCCCAGCTCACGGCCGGCCCATCCGAGCACGGTTTCGTAAATCTGGCCGAGGTTCATTCGCGAAGGCACACCCAGCGGATTCAGGCAGATGTCGACGATGGTTCCGTCCTCGAGGAACGGCATATCCTCGTCGCGCACGATACGGGCAACGATACCCTTGTTACCGTGGCGGCCGGCCATCTTGTCACCCACCTTCAGCTTGCGCTTCTTGGCGATGTAAACCTTGGCCATCTGGATAACGCCCGTCTGCGGAAGTTCATCGCCGTTGGTGATGTTGTACTTCTCGCGCTTGATGGCGGCATCCGCCTTTTTCCACTCGATGGTATAGTTGTTAATGGTAGCCTCAATGAGCGCATCGGTATGCGCGTCGCCCGTCCATTTGCACGAGCCGAGGTTCAGGTACCCCATCACCACGCCGGTCTTCTCGTCCGTCGACTTGCGGGCGATCTCCTCGAGCAGCTTCTGCGAGAATTTCGTACCCGCGGAATAGAGTTCCACCCCGAAGTAATCGGTGATACCGATTGTGGACTTGCCCTGGAGCAGCGTCCACAATTTGGCCACCAGGCGCTTCGTCAACTCCGAAATCTCGGCTGCGAACTTCTCGTCGAGTTTCTCGAGCTGCACCTTCTCGGCGCTCTTGCCCTTCTTGCCCTCCTTGCTGGCGCGGCTGTACAACTTCGTGTCGATGACCACGCCGTGCAGCGACGGCTGGGCTTTCAGCGAAGCGTCCTTAACGTCGCCGGCCTTGTCGCCGAAGATGGCACGCAACAACTTCTCCTCGGGCGAGGGGTCGCTCTCGCCTTTCGGGGTGATTTTACCGATCAGGATATCGCCCGGATGTACGTTGGCGCCGATACGGATGATACCGTTCGCATCGAGGTCTTTGGTAGCGTCCTCGCTCACGTTCGGAATATCCGAGGTCAGCTCCTCGACACCGCGCTTGGTGTCGCGCACCTCCATGATGTACTCGTCGACGTGCACCGACGTGAAGATATCCTCACGCTGGATGCGCTCCGAAATCACGATGGCGTCCTCGAAATTGTAACCTTTCCAGGGCATGAACGCCACCTTCAGGTTGCGGCCGAGGGCCAGCTCACCGTTCTGCGTCGAGTAACCCTCGGTAATAATCTGTCCTTTCACGACCTTGTCGCCCGTCAGTACGATGGGACGCAGCGTGATGGAGGTATTCTGGTTCGTACGGCGGTAGCGCGGAAGTTCGTAGGTCGTAATTTCCGGCTCGAACGAAGCGAGTACCTCGTCCTCCGTACGCTCGTACTTGATTTGTATCTTCGTCGCGTCGGCGAAAGTGACCTCGCCGTCGCCCTCGGCCACAATCTGGATGCGGCTGTCGGAAATCATGTCCTTCTCGATACCCGTGCCGACGATAGGAGCGTCCGTAGTCACCAGGGGCACGGCCTGGCGCATCATGTTCGAGCCCATCAGCGCACGGTTGGCGTCGTCGTGCTCGAGGAACGGGATAAGGCTCGCCGCAATCGAGGCAATCTGGTTCGGGGCCACGTCCATCAGGTTCACCTCGTCCGCCGTAACCACGGGGAAATCGGCACCCTGGCGCGCCTTGATACGGTCGGGCTGCAGGAAGTTGCCCGCGTCGTCGATCGGCATGTTCGACTGCGCCACGATCTTGCCCTCCTCCTCTTCGGCCGAGTAGTAACGGATATCCCCGTTGTTCAAGTCGATTTTGCCGTTTTCGACCGTGCGGTACGGGGTTTCGATGAATCCCATCGGCGAAATCTTCGCATAAACGCACAGCGACGAAATCAGACCGATGTTCGGGCCTTCCGGCGACTCGATCGGGCAGAGGCGGCCGTAGTGCGTGTAGTGCACGTCGCGCACCTCGAAGCCGGCGCGGTCGCGCGACAGACCGCCGGGGCCGAGGGCCGACAGACGGCGTTTGTGCGTGATTTCGGCCAGCGGATTGATCTGGTCCATGAACTGCGAGAGCTGCGAAGTACCGAAGAACGAATTGATTACGCTCGACAGCGTCTTGGCGTTAATCAGGTCTACCGGTGTAAACACCTCGTTGTCACGCACGTTCATGCGTTCGCGAATCGTACGCGCCATGCGCACGAAACCGACCGAGAACTGGTTCGACAGCTGCTCGCCCACCGTGCGGACACGACGGTTCGACAGGTGGTCGATATCGTCGACGTCTGCCTTCGAGTTAATCAGCTGAATCAGGTATTTGATAATGGCGATGATGTCCTCGCGCGTCAACGTGCGGATGGCCGGATCGATGTCCAAATCCAGCTTCTTGTTGATACGGTAGCGGCCTACGTCGCCCAAGTCGTAACGCTTGTCCGAGAAGAACAGCTTCTCGATGACGTCGCGCGCCGTAGCCTCATCGGGCGGCTCCGAAGCGCGCAACTGCCTGTAAATGTATACGACAGCCTCCTTTTCGGAGTTGCAGGGGTCTTTCTGCAGGGTATTGTAAATAATCGAGAAATCGACACCCGACAGGTTCTCCTTGTGCAGCAGAATCGTCTTGGCACCGCTCTCGATAATCTGGTCGATATGCTCCTCCTCGAGGACCGTTTCACGATCCACGATTACGTTGTTACGCTCGATGGAAACCACCTCTCCCGTATCCTCGTCGACGAAATCCTCCACCCACGTCGAAAGCACGCGTGCGGCCAGTTTGCGGCCCACGGCTTTCTTCAGGTTGGACTTGGTGACTTTCACCTCGTCCGCCAGGTCGAAAATCTCAAGAATCTGCTGGTCGGCCTCGTAACCGATGGCGCGCAGCAGCGTAGTGACGGGCAACTTCTTCTTACGGTCGATGTAAGCGTACATCACGTTGTTGATGTCCGTAGCGAACTCTATCCACGAACCCTTGAAAGGAATGATTCGCGCCGAATAGAGTTTGGTGCCGTTGGTGTGCATGCTCTGTCCGAAGAACACACCCGGCGAACGGTGCAGCTGGGATACGATGACACGCTCCGCACCGTTGATGACGAACGTACCCCGTTCGGTCATATAGGGAATCGTACCGAAGTACACGTCCTGGACGACAACACCGAAATCTTCGTGCTCGTCGTCCGTGCAGTAAAGCTTGAGCTTTGCTTTCAGGGGGACACTGTACGTAAGCCCGCGCTCGAGGCACTCCTCGATCGAATAGCGCGGCGGGTCGATATAGTAGTCGATGAACTCCAGAACGAAATTGTTCCGGGTATCCGTAATGGGGAAATTCTCCTGAAATACCTTGTACAGCCCCTCGTTTTTACGATTTTCGGCCGTGGTATCCATCTGGAAAAAGTCCCGGAATGATTTAAGCTGTACCTCCAGCAGATCCGGATAAGGCACCCGGTTCCTGACTGTCGAAAAGCTAATTCTTTGTTGTGTTTTTGCTGTGGACATCGTAAAATCCAAATTATGTTGAAGTGTAATTCTGGTGGGTTACGCTCCCCGAGTTGCTGGGTATTTGATTATCCCGCCAATGCCCCCGTTTGCAGGCGTATTTCGCCCCGGGAGCATCCTTTCTTCCAAAGAGTGGACACAGCTCCTGCTCGGCACTTCCAGTCTTTAGACCAAGAAAAGGCATAGAGCTTACACGCCGGTAAGCCCTATACCTGAATCGTCTGAAACGACTTAAGCAGCAATGCTACTTAAGCTCAACTTCAGCACCAGCCTCCTCGAGTTGAGCCTTAACCGACTCGGCCTCCTCTTTGGAAACACCCTCCTTAACGGCCTTGGGAGCACCGTCAACGAGCGCTTTGGCATCACCCAGCGAAAGGCCGGCGATATCCTTAACGACTTTGATAACCTGGAGTTTAGCCTGGCCGGCGCTCTTCAGGATCACGTCGAAAGTCGACTTCTCGGCGGCAGCAGCCTCGCCTGCGCCGGCAGCGGGAGCTGCAACGGCAACAGCGGCAGCAGCCGGTTCAATGCCATACTCCTCTTTGAGGATGGTAGCCAATTCGTTTACCTCGGTAACCTTGAGGTTTACCAGTTCTTCAGCAAGTTTCTTTACGTCTGCCATAGTTGTAAGCTTATTAAATTTTGTTTTTAATTCTTGTTGTGATTAGTTGTTTCTCGATTCGAGCGTCTTCACGATGCCCGCAATCTTTTGGCCTGCATTAGCCTGCAATGCAGAAATAACATTCTTCGCAGGAGACTGGAGCAGTGCGATGATGTCGCCGATAAGCTCCTCCTTCGACTTGATGTTACACAGAGCGTCCAGCTGATTGTCGCCCACGTAAACGCATCCCTCGGCGAAAGCCGCTTTCAGGACAGGCTTGTCGGACTTCTTGCGGAATTCCTTGATCAGAACCGCAGGAGCCTTTGCAACGTTTGCGAACATAATCGAGGTCGGACCCTCCAATACTTTTACCAGTTCAGCATCAGCCTTCTCGACTTTCTCGAGCGCCTTCGACAGCAGCGTGTTTTTCACCACGATCAGCTTGATGTCGCTCTCGAAGCACTTGCGGCGCAGGGCAGCGGTCTGCTCGGCGTTGAGCGCCTCGATGTCGGCGATATAGAAGTGAGGATAAGCCTGGAGCTGCTCGGCAATGGTGTTAATAACAACCAGTTTTTCTTCCTTTGTCATCTCTTCTCTCCTCCTTCTTATTTGGTTTCTACTGATTTGGAATCAATCTGCAAGCCGGGACTCATCGTGGTCGAGAGATAAATACTCTTCACATAAGAACCTTTCGCAGCAGCCGGTTTCAGTTTGAGGATCATGTTCAGCACCTCTTTCGCGTTATCCACGATCTGATCTGCCGAGAACGAAACCTTACCTACCGAAGTGTGGATGATACCGAATTTGTCGACCTTGAAGTCGATTTTACCCGATTTCACCTCCTGAACGGCTTTGCCTACCTCCATCGTAACCGTACCGGTCTTGGGGTTCGGCATCAGGCCGCGGGGACCCAGAATACGGCCCAGCGCACCCACCTTGCCCATCACGTTCGGCGTACAGATGATGACGTCAACGTCGGTCCAGCCGGCCTTGATCTTGTCAACATACTCGTCCAGACCTACGTAATCGGCGCCGGCAGCCTGTGCTTCCGCCTCCTTTTCAGGGGTGCAGAGCACGAGCACGCGCACCTGCTTACCCGTACCGTGGGGGAGCGTCACCACGCCGCGAACCATCTGGTTCGCTTTGCGGGGATCGACACCCAAGCGTACGTCAATATCAACCGACGCGTCGAATTTCGTGAACGTAATTTCCTTCAGAAGAGCGGCAGCCTCCGAGAGCTTGTAAGCCTTGTTGGCTTCCACCTTTGCGTAGGCGATCTTTTGATTTTTTGTCAACTTACTCATCTTCGATTACATATTAGGAAATTCACCGACGACGTTGATACCCATACTGCGAGCGGTACCAGCAATCATACGCATAGCAGCTTCCAGGGTAAAGCAGTTCATGTCAGGCATTTTGTCCTGGGCAATCTCGCGCACCTGATCCCACGTCACCTGACCGACTTTGTCGCGGTTAGGCTGTGCGGAACCTTTCTGCACTTTGGCTGCTTCCTTGAGCTGAATAGCTACAGGCGGCTGTTTTACAACGAAATCAAACGATTTGTCGCTGTAAACCGTGATGATGACCGGAAGAACTTTTCCTGCCTTGTCCTGGGTACGCGCATTGAACTGCTTACAGAAGTCCATGATATTGACTCCCTTGGAACCCAATGCGGGACCAACCGGGGGCGAAGGATTGGCGGCACCACCTTTGATCTGCAATTTAATAAATGCAGCAACCTCTTTTGCCATAGTTTTCCTTGGTTAATTATTCTTTTTCTACTTGTGTGAAACCCAACTCCATAGGAGTTTTGCGCCCGAATATCTTCACCGATACCGTGAGTTTCTTGCGCTCGTTGTCGACGGCTTCGATGGTACCCTGGAAGCTTGAGAAAGGGCCATCGGTGACCTTGACGGTCTCGCCGACAAAGAATGGAACTTCGTTTTCCTCCTCCATGGCATTCATCTCGTCGACGCGGCCGAGGATGCGCGCTACCTCCTGTGGACGCAGAGGCGTGGCATTCATCTTGCGACTGTCTTCCTTGGTATCGCCGAGGAAACCCAGCACATTGGGAGTGTTACGAATTATAATCGGAATCTGACCTACAAACGCGGCTTCTACCAACACATAACCCGGATAAGAAACTTTCTCTTTGGAAACCTTCTTACCGTTGCGGATGGTATAAACCTTCTCTGTGGGAATCAGCACCTGGGATATATAGTCCTCCAGGTGGTTGTGGCGAATCTCGGCCTCGATATACTCCTTGACCTTGTTCTCCTTACCACCGATGGCACGAACGACATACCACTGTTTCTTAATCTCGCTCATCGTTTCAGCAACAATTAACGGCCAAGACTACCCAGGGTCTTGTAAATGAGTGCCATGAGGTTCTCGAACGTCAAGTCCATAGCCAGCACGACGACGGCAAAGATGACCGAAGCCACCATCACGACGATCGTAGAACTCTGGAGCTGCGGGAACGTAGGCCACGTCACCTTGTTTACAAGTTCGTTGTAGGATTCTTTAACGTAATTGAACATAACTTTTTTCTTTTACTCTTGGCAGGAGCAGAGAGATTCGAACTCCCATCAACGGTTTTGGAGACCGCTATTCTACCCTTGAACTATGCTCCTAAAAGTGAGAAGCGGTGCGGAACACCGCTTCTCTATGGGTTGTGAAAATTATTTCACGATTTTCAGGATCTGACCTGCACCTACCGTACGGCCACCCTCGCGGATTGCGAAACGCAGACCTTCGTTGATAGCTACCGGGTAGATCAGCTTCACGGTGATGGTCACGTGGTCGCCGGGCATAACCATGTCGACGCCTGCGGGCAGGTGAACCTCACCCGTTACGTCCATCGTACGCAGGTAGAACTGGGGACGATAGTTGTTGTGGAACGGCGTGTGGCGGCCACCCTCTTCTTTCTTCAGGATGTAGACCTCGGCCTCGAACTCGGTGTGCGGAGTGATCGAACCGGGTTTAGCGACTACCATACCGCGCTTAACCTCTTTCTTGTCGATACCGCGGAGCAGCAGACCTACGTTGTCGCCGGCCTCGCCCTCGTCGAGCAGCTTGCGGAACATCTCGACACCCGTACAGGTCGAAGTGAGGGTCTTCTCCTCAAGACCTACGATCTCAACGGGATCGCCCACGTGGATGATACCGGTTTCGATACGGCCCGTAACAACGGTACCGCGGCCGGTAATCGAGAACACGTCCTCGACAGGCATCAGGAACGGCTTCTCGTTCTCACGCTGCGGAATCGGAATGTAGTTGTCCACATTGTCCATCAGCTCCATGATCTTCTCCTCCCATGCCGGCTCGCCGTTCAGGCCGCCGAGTGCGGAACCACGGATAACGGGAGCGTTGTCGCCGTCGTATTCGTATTTCGAAAGCAGGTCGCGAACCTCCATCTCGACAAGGTCGAGCATTTCGGGGTCGTCCACCATGTCGCACTTGTTCAGGAAAACAACGATACGGGGAACGTTCACCTGACGCGCGAGCAGCACGTGCTCGTTGGTCTGGGGCATCGGGCCGTCCGTTGCGGCAACTACCAGAATGGCACCGTCCATCTGAGCGGCACCGGTAACCATGTTCTTCACATAGTCGGCGTGACCCGGGCAGTCCACGTGAGCATAGTGGCGGTTGGCCGTCTGGTACTCAACGTGCGAGGTGTTGATCGTGATACCACGCTCTTTCTCCTCGGGAGCGTTGTCGATGGAGTCGAACGAGCGGAGCTCCGACAGACCTTTCTTTGCCAGAACGGTCGTGATAGCGGCGGTAAGGGTGGTCTTACCGTGGTCAACGTGTCCGATGGTACCGATGTTCACATGCGGTTTCGAACGGTCGAATTTTTCTTTTGCCATAGTATTAAGTATTTAAAGTATTGTTAAAAATTGCTTTAAAGTTTTAAAATTCATTTCGCAGAACGAGCGGGCGACACAAACGTCCTGTCATCCGACAGATCCGTTCGTATCACGCGCTGCTGCGTCTGGAGCGGAAGACGAGGCTCAAACTCGCGACCCTTAGCTTGGAAGGCTAATGCTCTATCAACTGAGCTACTTCCGCAAAAATATACCGTATCAGAGTCAACCTTTCCCTTGCGCCGTCCGCCGATGCGGACACCGTTCAGGATCTTGCAACTCCAACCGGCACTCTCTTTTTTAGTGGGAAGTGATGGATTCGAACCACCGAAGGCGTACGCCAGCAGATTTACAGTCTGCCCCATTTGGCCACTCTGGTAACTTCCCATATTTTGCCCCGTTCTCCGGAATCGGCTTCGCTCGCTTGCGCTGTCCGCCTTTTCCCTGCCGGAGTCTTTCGTCCTGCCGCTGCTCAATCGCTGTGGAGAAATCTCCCCTCGCTTCTCTCGCGTCGGCTTTCCGAGCCGATGGAGGGATTCGAACCCCCGACCAGCTGATTACAAATCAGCTGCTCTGGCCAACTGAGCTACATCGGCAAAATCAACCGTTTTGGATTGCAAAAGTAGGCATAAAAAATTTACCGGCCAAATAATTTCCAATAAATTTTTTACTTTTTAACTCTTCTCAAAGAACATCATTCGACCGCCTTTGTTTCCGGGGTGAAATCGGGTGCAAAGATAGGAAAAGTTTTATATTTTACAACAGCATCTGCGAAAAATATCATTCCCGATGCCGAAGGTTGCCACGACGGCGCCCCCTTCTGTCCCGGAACACGGCGAACCCCGGGACGCCGGCACCGCAATACCTATTTATATATTGTATTGCGCGCCGGATTTTTCACTACCTTTACCGGCAAAACAACTATTCCATGAAAACGACACCCCTGTTCGGCGATTTCCGGCTGCGACCGCTCCGGGCGGACGACGCTCCGTCCATTTTCACTGCCATCGACACACAGCGCACATACCTCGGACGCTGGCTGCCGTTCGTCGCGTCGACGCTACGCGCCGAGCAGACCCGGGAGGTCGTCGCCCAAATGCTCTCCGACACGGCCAATCCGGTCTACACCCTGCGTGCGGGAGAGGATTTCGCAGGCCTCATCGGCTTCAAATCGGCAAATACGGCTACCCGCACGATTGAAATCGGCTACTGGCTCCGGGAGGAGTACCAGGGCAGGGGCGTCATGACGGCGGCCGTGCAGGCACTCTGCGACATCGCATTCACACAAATGGAAATGGAGAACGTCGAAATCAAATGCGCCACGGGCAACCTGCCGAGCAACCGCATCCCGCAGCGCCTCGGCTTCCGGCTCGACCGCGTAGAGCTGCGCGGGGAACTACTCTCCGACGGAGAGTTCGCCGACCTGAACGTCTACCGGCTGGCCCGCTGACACCCTCCTTCATACAACCCGAAACCGGAAAAGCCTGCGCCTCCCCGGTTTCGGAATCCGACAACAAACCCAAGTTGTCGTTCTATTTTTCCTGCTCCCTGCCCTGTGATGCAGGCTACCCCTCCTTGATGGAGGCAATCAGCTGGGCGGGTGTCGCCTGCAGGTAGTTTTTGCAGAAACGGCTGAACTGCGTGTAGTGACGGAAGCCGTACTTGTTCATCAGCACCTTGGTACTGTCCTCGCCGTCGCGAATATCCGCAAATATTTTCAGCGCTTTCTGGCGCATCATCCAGTGGTAGACGCTGTCGTCGAAATGCTCGGCGAAACGCCGCTTGAAGACCGAAAGGCTCATGCCTGCGAGCGCAGCCAGCTCGGCAACGCCCTGCGCCTTGTCGTAATTGTTGCATACGAAGACGCGGAAATTATCCTGCGGCTGAATCATCGACTGGAAGAAGTAGGCATGTTCGGTCGGCGTATACAGCACCTTAATCATCATGAACAGCTCCGTAGCTTTCATCTTGTGGTAACGGGCACAGCCGCTCATCTCGGGTATCGCGAACAGTCCGTCGAGCAGGAACTCAATCGACGGATGCATCGAAAGTTTGGGAACGTCGTCATTCGGAATGACCGTATCGTAAGGCATCACCCGGTCGAATATGTCCTGCTCGCAAAATTCAATCCGGTGAATCAGCGACAATACGACGACCCGGGCATCGTCCTGCGCCGTAGCGACGAAATGCTCGCCGCGGCCCAGGCATACATATTGTTTCGAAGTCACAAGACGAACCGTCTGTCCGTGCTCCATCGTCAGCGAGCCCGACATCACGAAGAGAATGCGCACCATACGGCCGGCCGGAAAAGTAACGCCCTCGCCGGCGGAAAAGGTCATTTGTGCGAACCGGCAATAGGTGGAGTCGCCGATCCGGCGAAACGGAGCGGGAAACGTGGGACAACTACTACAATCCGCAGGACAATTCTCCTTTAAAGCCAACTCCACGAACTGTGGTTTGGTTTGATAATCCATAATAACAAGCCTGTTTTTTTTACTTTCCAAAGTTACAAAAAAAGTTCAGAACAGCAAACCCCGGACGGCATAAACACAAAAAAGTCCCCGCTTTCGCGGGGACTTGAATCGCACCGGAATACCCGGGCCTTATTTATAGCTTATGATCAACACCTTCGACGCCTCCCAGAACCGCACGGGATCGGTAATGAGCAACTTCTCGACAATTTTGTCCGCATCGGTCACCAGTTCGTAGGAATCCGCTGGCTGGGCCGTTACGACCGACACCTTTTTCCGCCCGACGGGAATTTCCGACAGCAGCCGCGAATCGGCTTTCGTAAAACTTTCGAGATTGCCGGTTTTGTTGACCGTCAGCGTCCGGCCGATAAAGCCCTGCTTGTCGATAATCTGCGCCTCGCGCAGCTCCTTTTCGGGGCCGACGATATAGTAAACCGTATTGAGTTGGTTCTCCAACTCGAGTTTTTCGGTAGTCAGGTTCTCGGCCCGGGTACTCTGCACGGCGACCTCTTCGGTCAGATTCTCCACCTCGGCCCCCATCCGGGTCAGGCTCTCCCGCAGCTCGGCGATTTCACTCTTCTTCTCGGCAAGCTGCGCATTGATGTCGGCTATCATCTTTTCGAGCCCGTCGATTCGCAGGTTGGCCTTGCGCAATTGCGCCGCAGCGCGCTGCAGCGACGCGATTTTACGCTTATTATCCTGCAGCAGGCGGTCGATGGCGGCAATATCGTTGTTGATTTCCGCCACGGGACGGCGGCCGCCTTCGGTCTCGCCCGCCACCGAAATCAGGTTTTCACGCGTTTTAATCAGCGCCAGGTTCTCGGAAATGGCATTAAGGTCTTCGAATACGGCATTGATCAACGAATCTTTCTCCCCGACGACCGTAACGAGCGAATCCCGCTGCACCTCGACCTTGACGGCCGTACTCTTGCTCACACACGACGCGAGGACGAATGCCGCTCCCAGCGCCATGACGATTACTTGCTTCATAACTTTCTAACGTTTAAGTTATTGTTTGCCTTCTGCCGGCAAATATATACATAAAAACGATAGCCTGTTCAAAAATTCGTGCCGGGGCGGAAAAATCCGCATCATACGGGCACCAAACCGCCGGCACACACTCCGAACAGCCCGGCAACCGCCAGAAGACGCACCGAAAAGCATCGGGGCGGGGCATCAGGGAACATAGAGGGCATTGAAAAAACGGGATATACCGAAATGCAGCGGGAGTGCCGACGGACATCCGGAACAAATTCTCCGGACGGATCTGCCGCCCAGCCACTCCGGAAAGCCACCCAAACAAATACCCCGGAACGGATTTCCAGGAAGCCGCCCCGGAATACCTCTCCCGCAACAACGCCCGCACCTACGACAACTCCTCACAACAACACCCCCGGAACAATTCCCCGCAACGCCCCACACACACAACAAATCCACGCCCACACACAACGACTCCCGCGGAACAACTCCCCGCAACGAAAACAACGGGCCGCACCCAAGTGCAGCCCGTTGTTTTTCTGTGGAAGCCGAAGCAATTACTTCGTGCTTTTCTTATCGTAGCGTTTTGCGTAGCGGCTCATAAACTTATCGACGCGACCGGCGGTGTCAACCAACTTCATCTTACCGGTGTAGAACGGGTGCGACGTGTTGGAAATTTCCATCTTATACACGGGATAGGTTTCGCCGTTCACTTCGATGGTTTCTTTTGTCGAAACGGCGGACCGACACAAAAACACGTGGTCGTTCGACATGTCTTTGAACGCCACCAAACGATAATTCTCCGGATGAATACCCTTTTTCATTTCGTTGTTTTTGTTTTTAATTAATGCTTAAGCGGGACAAAGGTACGAATTTATTTCCAACAAACAACACCGCGCCGGATTTTCCGCTAAAAAAACTTTACGTCGGCAGCCGGAACGCCGAACGGCAAGCGCTTGCAGCAACCCGGTAGGCCACCCGGAAACAGCCCGCAGATACCCCACCCGCGGGCAGGATATGTCCGGACGGCACACCCGGTCGCATCCGTTTCCGCGCTTCCGGGCATGTTTTTTCAACCCCGGTTAAGTATTTCAGTCCCCGGCGCGGTATATTATATACCGGGGTCACAGGACCGCCCGACCGGACATTTAAACCAAATAACGTTGAAACCATGAAGAAACTCCTTTTCATCGCGGTCATCGCCGCACTCACACCGCTCCGGGATGCCGCCGCCTGGGGACGGCTCGGACACGCCACGGTGGCGTACATCGCCGAACAGCACCTGACAAAAAAAGCCAAAGCCAACCTGGACAAATACCTCGACGGCAACTCGATCGTCTATTACGCCTCCCACATGGACGATTTCAAGCCGCAGATGCTCGTCGACCTCGGCTACACCCCCGCCAACGGGCCGCGCATGCACATGCTGCCCCACACCTTCTCGGTCGGCGAGGACGGCGAGGTGCTCCGCGGCAACCGGCTGCCCGGCGACAAGGTGCTCGCCAACTGCCTCTATTACGTCGAACAATCCGCCGACCGGCTGAAAAACCATATCCGCGAGATGGACGACTCGACAAGGATGGCGTGTATCCAGATCATCGTACACTCGCTCGGCGACATGCACTGCCCCGGACACATCCGCTATCCGGGCAACCAGACAATCGGTTATTTCAATGTCGTCCTGAAAGGCTCGGAAATCCGTTACCACACGATATGGGACACCCCCATCCTGCAGGCGCCCCACCCGTGGAGTTTTTCCGACCTCGCCTACCTGCTCGACCGCTGCACCGAAGAGGAGCAGGCTGCGATTACGGCAGGCGATATTTACGACTGGGGCCGCGAGTCGGCCGCCGTGTCGAAGTGCATCTACGACGTAAAGGAGGGGGACGAATTGGGACACGACTTCCTGATGAAGTACAAGCCGCTGGCCGAAGCGCAGCTCACGAAAGCCGGCTACCGGCTGGCGAAGATCCTGAACGACATCTTCGGCCGGTAACAGCCATACCGGAGGGCCCGCACGCTAAAAATTCGCCGCACCATATTGGGAATTCGGATTTGTTTTGCTATCTTTGTGCCCGCGGCGCCCGCCAAAGGCCGCAGGACGGACCCATAGCTCAGTTGGTCAGAGCAGCGGACTCATAATCCGAAGGTCGTGGGATCATGCCCCTCTGGGTCCACTCATAACAAAGCGGTTGCGATATTCTCGCAACCGCTTTGTTTTTCCCTCCGGAGCCGACGGAGAAGCTACCGCTTCTCATCCCCGCTCCGTATCTCCTTACGGCGGATTTTACCGCTGATCGTCTTGGGCAGTTCATCGACGAATTCGATTATTCGCGGATACTTATAAGGCGCCGTAATCTGCTTTACATGATCCTGCAACTCCTTGACCAGCGCCTCCCCGGCCTGCTCCCGGTACTTCTCCCCGAGGATAATCGTAGCCTTGACCACCTGCCCGCGGATTTCGTCGGGAACGCCCGTAATGGCGCACTCCACCACGGCGGGATGCGTCATCAGGGCGCTTTCCACCTCGAAAGGCCCGATGCGGTAGCCCGAACTCTTGATTACGTCGTCGGCACGCCCCACGAACCAGTAATAGCCGTCCTCGTCGCGCCAGGCCACGTCGCCCGTATAGTAATATCCGTCATGCCACGTTTCGTGCGTCAGTTCGTCGTTCAGGTAATACTCCTTGAAAAGCCCCAGCGGCTTTCCTTTGTCGGTGCGGATTACGATCTGCCCCTGCTCGCCGTCCTCGGCCGGACGGCCGCCGGATGTCAGCAGGTCGATTTCATATTGGGGATTGGGCACGCCCATGCTGCCGGGCTTAGGCTCCATCCACGGGAATGTGGCGAGGGTCAGCGTCGTTTCGGTCTGTCCGAATCCCTCCATCAGGCGAACGCCGGTCAGGCGTTTGAACGTATCGTAAACCGCACCGTTCAACGCTTCGCCGGCCGTCGTACAGTACTCGAGCGACGACAGGTCGTACTTCGAGAGGTCTTCGCGAATCAGGAAGCGGTAAATCGTGGGAGGCGCACACAGGGAGGTTATGCGGTACTGCTCGATTTTGTGCAGGATGTCGGCAGGCGTGAATTTCTCGTGGTCGTAGACGAAAATATTGGCGCCGGCAATCCACTGCCCGTAAAGCTTGCCCCAGGCGGCCTTCGCCCACCCGGTATCGGCAATCGTCAGGTGGAGGCTGCCGTCGTGGAGGTTGTGCCAGAAACAGCCCGTGCTGATATGCCCCAGCGGATAGGTGAAGTCGTGGGCGACCATCTTGGGCTCGCCCGTCGTGCCGGAGGTGAAATACATCATCATGATATCGTCGTTGGTATTCACATGCCGCGGGCGCACGAAAGGTGCCGCGGATGCTATTCCCGCATGGAAATCGAGAAACCCGTCGGGAATTTCAGGCCCCACGCTAATCAGCAGCTCCGTAGTCGGGCTTTCGGGCATGGCCGCCGCGATATGGTCGGTGATCACCCGTTCTCCCGCCGCGACAATCGCCTTGATTCCGGCCATGTTGCACCTGTAAACGACGTCTTTTTTGGTCAGCAGGTGGGTCGCCGGGATTACGACCGCCCCCAGTTTATGCAGCGCCAGGATGGAGAACCAAAATTCGTAGCGGCGCTTAAGAATCAGCATCACCACATCCCCCTTGCCAATGCCGAGGCTCTGGAAATAAGAGGCCGTGCGGTCGGTCTCGCGTTTCATGTCGGCGAACGTGAACTGGATTTCCGCGCCCTGGTCGTTCGTCCACAGCAGCGCCTTTTTGCCGGGCTGCTCCGCAGCATAGGCATCCACTACGTCGTAGCCGAAATTGAAGTTTTCAGGGACGCGGATATGAAAATTCCTTATATAATCCTCCTGTGAGGAAAATGTCGTCCGGGTCAAAAATCTCTCTACCATACGCCTTACATTATTATAGCCAAAAACCGAACCGGTTTCCCGTCGAGCGCTTTCATCCCGTGCGGCAGGCTCGAATCGAAATAGAGGCTGTCGCCTACGTTCAATGTCAGTTCCTTGCCGTTCAGCGAAAGCAGCAGACGCCCTTCCAGCACATAATTCATCTCCTGTCCCTCGTGGCTGTTCAGGTGCATCGGGGCGTCGGCGAGCGAAGGCTCCACTGTCACGATGAACGGATCGGCTTTCCGGTCGCGGAATCCCGAGGCCAGAGCCTCGTATTTGTAGGCTTTGCGCCGTTCAACCGACACGCCCGCCCCGGCACGGGTAATGAAATAGGAACTCATCTTGGGCTCCTCCCCGAACATCAGCACATCGAGGCTGATTCCGTAACGGCGGGATATGGTTTGCAGCACGTTCACCGAAATATCGACGTTGCCGCTCTCCATCGCCCGGTACTCCTCGACCGACAGGTGACAACTGTCCGCAACCTCCTGCTCCGAAAGTTCGAGCACGTCGCGCAGCCCGCGCAAACGGTTCGCTATCGATTTAATCGCATCACACATCATTTCTTTATTTATAGTTGACAAATCGGCTCGGTTTTTCACAAATACAGCGTTTCGAAGTTACGATTTGCAAGTTACCGATTTCAGCCTCCAACAAACATCCATGCGGATTTTCACACAAGGCATCGGGGCAAAGATAGTAAATATTATTAAAAACTGCAACCACCCGCCGGATACATTGCCGGCAGAGGTATTCCAGCCCGCCCCCGCAGCCGGAGCCCGGCAAGCGGGAACAACCGCTCGTGCGTCGAAAACAAAAGGGGCCGCACCCCGAAAGTACGGCCCCTTTTGTCCTGTCCAGCCTGTTTATCGCACGCTGAAACGGTAGATTCCCGACCCCACGCCGAAGATACGGTAGCCCTCCTCTGCGCCGAGTTGTTCGACATCCTTGCACTGCGACACGTCCAGTCCGCTTTCGCTGATGCGGCTCTTGGCGGATGCAGGCACGTAAATCCGCGCCGTGGTGTTGGCAGGCACCTCCACCAACAAATCGAAACCGCCCTGTTCGGTCGTCCACTCGCTGCGAATCAACCCGTACGGCGAACGGAACGACGCCTCGGCGCTGCGCAGGTCGCCCACGATTTCGGGACGCACGATGAACTTTTTGTATGCCTGCGTCGAATCGTCGCGGCGGATACCGCCCACATAGGTATAGAACCATTCGAGCAGGTGTCCCAGCATCAGGTGGTTATGCGACTTTTTAGCCAGCGCCTGCCACGATTCGGGCAGCGCCGTAGCTCCTTGTGCCAGCATATAGCCGTAACCGTACACGTCATAGCGCGAATTCATGTCGAAGATGACCTGCGAATTCCCGCTCTGCTCCAACGCGCGAAGCACGTAGTTGTACCCCACGTCGCCCGCCGTCAGCGCATTGCCGCGGCTGCGGATGTCCTGCACCAGGTTTGCCAGCACGGCGTCGCGGTTCTGCGGCTCGCAGATGCCCGAATAGAGCGCCAGCGCATTGCCGGCCTGGCTGTTCTTGTCGTAGCTGCCGGTTTCGGGATGGTAGTATTTCGCATTGTAGGCGGCACGAATGTCTTTTGCGAGCTGCCCGTATTTCGCGGCATCGGCCCTGCGCCCCATCTTTTCAGCCGCCTTGCAGATTGTCACGGCATCCATATAATAGATAGGTGTAGCCGTCCCGGCCAGCGAAGTGAGCTGCGCCCGTCCGGGATATTTCGGGCCGAGGTCGCACCAGTCGCCCAGACCGTGCGAGAGGATGTGCCCGTCGGCTTTCGAAGTGAGGTAATCCACATAACGCTTCATCGCCTCGTAATGCCGCTCGACCAGGCGGAAATCCCCGTAATATTCGTAAACCAGCCACGGAGCCAGCACAAAGGCGCTGCCCCATTCGGGCGAGTCGCGGAACCCGTCGAGGAACGTAACGTATTCGGGGCAGATGTCGGGGATGAGCCCCTCGGGGGTCTGCGCCAGTTCCATATCGGTCAGCATCTTGTCATAGAGCGTATAAACGTCGAATTTGGACTGCAGCGACCCGAACATCAGGTGCAGCTGCTCGATCCACGGCAGTTTCTCGCGGTGGGGGCAGTCGGTGAAATAGCTGACCATATTGCCCTTGATGCCCCACGAAATAAGCTGCTCGGTCTTGTTGAGCAGGTCGTTCGAGCAGTGGAACGTTCCGGCCGTCTGCGTGGCGTTGCGGGTGTGCAGGCCGCGCAGCGAGATGATTTCGGGCAGCCCGTCGGGATTCTCCTCCCCCGCGGGAACGGCTCCGCCGACCAGCACGTAACGCTGGCCGAAATAGGTGAACTGCGGATGCCATGTTTCCGACTCGTCGCCCCTCAACGTATAGGTAAGGCGGTATTCGCCGCGGTAACCGCCGCACTCGGTTATCGAGTCGCACTCGAAATTGAACAACTCGGTCGTATTGAGTTGCACGCGCTGACCCCGCTTACCGCTGACCTCGATTTGCACCGTGCCGGAGAAGTTCTGGCCCATGTCGTACAGCCATTTTCCGTGGCGGGTCTTGCGAATCGACACCACCGGGAACTCCTCCATCACCCGTACGGGCTCGGCGACGGGAGCGATCAGCTCGCCGCGCTGGGTCGTAACCAGGGGCACGCTCCACGCCGAAGCGTCGTACGCGGGCTGCATCCAGCCCGTACACTCGCGTGTGGCATCGTAATCCTCCCCGCCGAAAATACTGCTGTAAGTCACGGGACTCTCGGTCACGCGCCACGTACGGTCGCTGACGACCGTTTCACGCGTACCGTCTGCATATTCGATCTCCGCTTTGAAAATCATCTTGGGGTATCCGAAACTGATGAGCGCCTTGAAATAGCGTTCGCGCGGCACGTTATACAACCCGTTGCCGAGCATTACGCCGAAGACATTGGCCCCGCGCTGCAACTCCCCGGTAATGTCGAACGTCTGGTAACAAACCTGCTTGTCGTAATCGCTCCACGCGGGATCGAGGAAGTTGTCGCCGACCTTTTCGCCGTTCAGGAACAGTTCGAACTGCCCCAGGCCGCTCACATAGACCACGGCCCGCTTCACGGGCTTGTCCAGCGCCACTTCGCGGCGGAACTGCGGCAGGCGGTTGAGCGCCGTCTTGCGGTCGCCGATTTTAATCTTGTTGAACTCCTGTCCCGGCACCACGCGCAGGCTGTCGGGCAGCTCCTCGAAAGCAATCCATTCGGCGCCGCCCCAGTCGCCCCGTCCGAGCAGGCCGACCGAAAAACAGTGCGTTTCGCTCCACGGCGAAACATGGCCCGACTGGTCGGTCACCCGCACACGCCAGTAATAGCTGCGGCCGGGCTCCAGCGCACGACCCGCATAACGCACATGCAGCGAAGCGTCGGATTTGCGCCGTTCGTCCCACAACAGTTTTTTACCCCGCTCCAAATCGGCGGGGTCGGCGGCGACCTGAATCTGGTAGCCCGACTGCAGGAACCCGCGGCCGACGGAAAGGGTCTGCCAACTGAACTGCGGCGTCAGGGTATTGACGGACAACGGATTGTCCCGGTAATCGCACCGGAGTTCCGCGGCCCGGAATTCGCCCGCGGCAACAGCCCACAGGCATCCGAACAACAACGGAAACAGCAATAATACTTTTTTCATAATGGATTAGGTTTAGTTTCGCTTCTGGTTGTTTTTATTTCCTTTACAGCCAAATATAGCGGTTTTCATTAACTTTTCCGCATCCAAATACGAAATAAAATGCAAAAGGTCAGAATTCTAAAACAAAAAATCAGTTTTCTAACATTCGCTCCCCTTTCCGACCCACAGCAACGCAAAACGTGCGGCCCGCCCGAAATGGGCGGGTCGCACGGCATATCATTTCAGAAAAGATACAGCAGGTTACGAGAACCGGCCCCGGCGCCGCACCGCCCGGTCATTTCGCACGGGTGCATTCGTCGACCAGGTAGGCAATCGAAACATACGGAATCCCGGCATGCGTCGTCAGCCCGATTTCGCAGGTGCGGCTGTTGGAGTAACCGACGGCAATCCCCTCGCGCACAAGCTGCGGCCGCAGTTTGCGCAGCGCATACGCATTCACCTCCGGACGAAGGAATCCGCGGTCGCCGGCAAACCCGCAGCATCCGACCTGCGCAGGTACGAACACATGCGCCGAACAGAGCTTCGCAAGCGCCACAATCGTATCGGCCAGCCCCATGCGGCGCATCGAGCAGGTGACATGCACGGCCACGGGACGCCCGGTCGGTATAAATTCGAGCCTCTCGCGCAGGAAAGTCCAGATAAATCCGGCAGGTTCATAGAGTTTCATGCGCCCTATCTTCTCCCGCATGCGGTGCAGGCAGGGGCTCTGATCGCAAAGCACGGGATAGCGCCCGCCGTCGCTCGCCTGCCACAGCGCCTCTTCCAGTTCCGCGACCTTGCGGTCGGCAATGTCGGGCATGCCCTTGCTCTCCCAAATCGTACCGCAGCAGAGCTTCTCCATGTTCCGGGGATAAATCACTTCGCAACCGGCCTTGCGAAGCAAAGCCTCCATCTTGTCGACCAGCGGTACATCCACGGGCGACCGACGCGCCAGCCCCATCGTCTGGTTGATACAACTCGGGAAATAGACGACGCGCAGCGGCTCCGGAACCACTTCGGGGGAAGTCGCCGGTCCGAGGCGTTTGCGGTAGGCTTTCGGCATGGCGGGTGTCCACAGCGGCACGCCCAGCCTGTGCAGGCCGTTTGCCAGGCCGGACATGGCTTTCGTCCCCAACACCGCATGGGCGGTATCGGCCAGCGTGAGCACGGGCCGCAATGCCGATTTCACCCCTGCGAAATGGCGGGCGGCAAAATCCCCGGCCCGCCAGCCCGCACCGCCCCGGGGCAGCTCCCCGCGACGCAGTTCGTGGGTCAGCTCGCCCGTGTTGATGCCCATCGGGCACGACATCGAACACAGGCCGTCGCCCGCACAGGTCTGGTTCCCGGGATAACGGTAACCCTTCTCCAGTTCCGCCAGCCGCGCTGCGTCTTCGCCCGTCTGTTTCAGGCGCGAGATTTCACGGCGGATGACGATGCGCTGCCGCGACGAGAGCGTAAAGCCGCACGTCAGGCAGTTGACCTCGCAAAAACCGCATTCGATACAGCGGTCGACGTGCGGATCGGTCAGCGGCAGGGGCTTGAAATTCCGCAGGTGGCATTTCGGATCGTCGTTGAAAATCACCCCGGGATTGAGCAGGTTGCCGGGGTCGAAAAGCTCCTTGACGGCTTTCATGACGGCATACGCCTCATCGCCCCACTCCCTGCGGACGAACGGCGCCATGTTGCGGCCCGTACCGTGCTCGGCCTTGAGCGAACCGTCGTATTTATCCACGACCAGCCGCACCACGTCGTCCATCAGCGCCTCGTAACGGTCGACTTCGGCCTGCGTGCCGAACGACTGGTTGATGATAAAATGGTAGTTACCCTCCAACGCATGTCCGTAGATGCAGGCATCGTCGTAGCCGTGGCGGGCAATCAGCTCCTGCAGGTCGGCCGTCGCATCGGGCAGGTCGTCGATGTGGAAGGCCACGTCCTCAATCAGGGAGGTCGTCCCCAGCGGACGCGTGCCGCCCACCGACGGAAAAATACCCGAACGGACAGCCCAGTATTTCGCGTACTCTTCCGGACAATCGGTAAATCGCACGGGAACAGAGGTGCGGAACGGTGCCAGCGCCGCTTCGATAACCTTTATATTGCGGTGCAGTTCCTCCGGCGTGCGGGCCATCGTTTCGGTCAGCACCGCCGTCAGCCCTTCGCCCGTCGGATCGCCGACCGCCGAGAGCGATTTGCTGTCGAGCAGCTCCGCGCCCCGGACAATCCATTCGCCGTGCTCGTCGACCAGCTTCTTCATCGCCACCACCGCACGGCAGGCTTCGCGGATATCCCCGAAATAGAGCATCGCACTCGCTTTCGAGGGATAGTCGTAGGCCGTCCGCATGACGACCTCCGAGAGGAAAGCCAGCGTCCCCTCCGAACCGACCATCAGGTGGGCGATAATCTCGAACGGGTCGTCGAAACGTACGAAAGGCAGGATGTTCAGCCCCGTAACGTTTTTGATTGCGTATTTACGCCGGATACGCCCGGCGAGCACGCCGTCGGCACGCACCCTGTCGCGCAGTGCCTCGATGCGGCGGATAAACTCCGGATGGCTTCGTGCGAATGCCGCACGGCTTTGCCCGTCGCCCGTATCGAGCCTCGTCCCGTCGGCCAGCACGACACGCACCGAGAGTAGCTCCTTGTCGCTGTTGGCATGGGTACCGCAGTTCATGCCCGAGGCATTGTTCATCACGATGCCGCCCACCATGGCGCTCTTGACCGAAGCGGGGTCGGGAGCGAATTTCCGGCCGTAAGGTTTCAGCAGTTCGTTGACGCGCTGCCCCACAATCCCCGGCTGCATGCGAATCCGCTCCCCGTCGGGCGAGATTTCATAACTCTCCCAATTTTTCCCCGCCACAATCAGAATCGAATCGCTGATTGCCTGCCCCGAAAGGCTGGTTCCGGCAGCCCGGAAGGTCACGGGCAGCTGCAGCCGGAAGGCCGCCCGCAGCAGGCGGGCCACCTCCTCCTCGCCCTGCGAACGGACGACGATTTGCGGAACGAGCCGGTAAAAGCCCGCATCGGTTCCCCACGCCAACCGCCGCAGGTGGTCCGTATAAATACGCTCCCGGGGAACGAATCCGCCGATCTCGCGCAAAAAAGCGTCATATCGCTCTGTCTGAAACATAGATCTGGTACAGTTTACTAAACTAAACGAATGGAATTACGGCAGGAAACGCGCCGTCGCTCCGTTTTTTTCGGTTTTGCCCTGCAAATTAGGAAAAAATCGGCCGTTATGTCCTGGCCGGCAGAAAAAATCCCTCGGTTTTTTGATGGCGGCAAATCCGGATGTCCCGATTTTTTTGCTACCTTTGTCCCATATAAAACATATTAACACATCTCATACCGATACCATGGAATTCGAAGGAACAGTTTACAAAATAATGCCCGTGACAAAGGGCACGTCCGCACGCGGCGAATGGCAGCGCCAGGACGTAGTATTCGAGATGAACGAAGGGTCGTTCGCGCGTAAAATCTGCGTGACGTTCTTCAACAAGCCCGAGGACGTCGCCCGCCTGAAAGAGGGCGCCGCTTACACCGTTTCGGTCAATATCGAGTCGCGCGAATACAACGGCCGCTGGTACACCGACATCCGTGCATGGCGCATCCAGCCCAAACAGGCCGAAGTATCCGGCGGCGCCCCGATGCCCGACATGCCGCCCATCGCCGAAGAGCCCTCCTACGCCTCTTCGTCCGCCGAGGTCGACGACCTCCCGTTCTGATGCTGAATCGGACATGAAAACAGAGCGGCGGCCGGGAAACTCCGGCCGCCGTTCATTTTACGACACAGTCATGGAAAACCTAGCAACCGGCCTGCAGGCCGGCATCCGGCTCCTGCGCGAAGAGGAGATGGCGGCAGCGTCGGCGCTCATCAGGCGCGTGTTCGCCGAATTCGAAGCCCCGGAGTACGCCCCGCAGGGCACCGAAACCTTTTACCGTTTCATCGCACCGGAAGCTTTGGCGGAACAGCTCCGCCGGGGCACGATGCTGATGTGGGGCGCATTCCGGCAGGAAACACCCGTCGGAATCATCGCCCTGACCCATCGCGACCACATAAGCCTCCTCTTCGTGGACAAATCCTGCCACCGCCGGGGAATTGCCCGGGCCCTCTTCGCCCGGGCCTGCGAAAGCTGCCGCACCGGCCCCGCAATCACACGGCTCACGGTCAACTCGTCGCCCTACGCCGTCGGCATATACCGGAAACTGGGATTCACCGCGATTGGCCCCGAGCGCACGACCGACGGCATCCGGTACACGCCGATGGAGTACCATTTATAATATAGGAGCATTAATAAAGAACCCGGGCTCTTGCGAGTCCGGGTTCCTTATATCCGTTGCGTTGCTTATTTCGCGGGAGCAGCCTCGGGAGCAGCGTCCGTTGCGGTCGAATCCGCCGGAGCCGGCTCCTCGTAGGGAGTCACGTCAATGAGTTCCACCTCGAACTCGAGCGCTTCGTTGGGGCCGATGTCACGGCCGATGCCGCGTGCGCCGTAAGCCAGGTCGGCCGGAATCCAGAGCGTAATCTTACCGCCCTTGCCGATTAGCTGCAGGCCTTCGGTCCAGCCCTTGATCACCCGGTTGAGCGGGAATTTCGCCGGCTCGTCCTTGTCGTAATCGTCCGGACGCATCTTCTTCATCATCTCCTGCTGCTCTTTGGTGCGGTTGGCGAAAATCGAAGTGTCGAACACCTTGCCCTGACGCGTACGGCCGGTGTAGTGCACCTCCACCTCATCGCGGGGGTCTTTTGCCATCACCGACTCGTCGCCGGCCTTGGTAACCTTGTAGAGCAGGCCCGACTCGGTCTTCTTCACACCCGATTTCTTCTCGATTTTCTCCAGCCATGCTTTCGAAGCTGCCAGGTTTTCCGCCGGAAGTTTAATCATGAAATAGTACTGCAGGTACTGGTTCACCTCGTCGGCCGACATCTTCGCATTGCCGTCGCGTACGTCCTGCATGGCCTGGCCGATCCATATCAGCTGGATAGGCATGCCGCTCTGGCCGATATTGTAACCGATGTCGCTGCCCAGTGCATACGAAATCTCGGCACGCTCCTCCTCGCTCTCGAACATCGCGGGATCGGCGGCGGGATACTCCACTTTCGTGCTGTCGCCGCCAGCCAGGCGGATGCTGTCCTGCTCGGCACGCTGGGCGGCAATCTTCTGTGCACGCTCGCTGCGCGTATTCATCAGGAAGTTGCGCAGCATTTCGAGCGCCTTGTCGTGCTCCATCGTGGCCTTACCCATCGCGCCCTCTTTGACACCCTTGTCGATAGCCTTGTAGTCGAAGGGAACGTCCTTCATCTCATAACTCATGCCGTAACCGATATTGGCACCCAGCGCATACGACAGCGAGTCGAAATCGGACAGGCTGCCCATACGGACACCGTTGTCCTTACCGCCGCAGGCGGTCAGAACCGCAGCGCCCGCAAGCGCTGCAGCAAAAAGAATCTTTTTCATTGTTTTTCGAATATGTTTGATCATTTGTGTCCGCTTATTGCTTCACCCGCGCAAAGTTATAAAATAATTGGAATTATCGGTCAATATTACCGACGTAAATTATTGCGCCGCGACCAATTCGCATATTTATCGACATCGACCAGCTCGATTTCATAATACAGCGTGGCGTTCGGGCGTATCCCGAGCTGCTGGTCGCCCGCCGCACCGTAAGCTGCGGACGAGGGCATCCAGGCGTTGATTTTACCGCCCTTGCCGACCAGTTTCACACTCTCTTTCATCCCCTTGTTAAGCCCGCCGAGGTTCGTGCGCAGCGAATCGCCCCGCTCGTAGGAGGAATAAACCTGCTCGCCGTCGGCCGTGCGGATAACATAGCGCAGGACGATGCTGTCGCGGTCGGAAACGGGTATCTGCTCCTGGTCGCCCAGCACCTCGACCGTGTAGGTCACGCCCGACGATGTGCGGGCATAGCTGCGGTTGGTCTTGGCGATATCCGCCAGGAACTGCTCCTCATAGGCCCGCGCCTTTTCGGGCAGGATATAATTCATGTAACGCAGGTAGTAGGTTTCGGCATCGGCCGCCGAGAGCTTCGTCCCCGCGCGGAACACGTCGCGTATTCCCTCGCACACGGCGTTCACGTTGAGCGTCGAATCCATCTTCAGCAGGTTCATGCCCACGTTCATACCGATGATGTAGGCTACCGAATCGGTGTCGGCCTTGAGTTTCACGCCTCCGCCCGTCTTTTTCGAGCAGGCTCCGGCCAGCAATGCGGCGGCCGTCAGGACAAACAGTGTCTTACGCATAATATCATTTCCGTTTTTTCGAAAAAACCAAAATCAGCAGGCAGCCCACCGCGGCGGCGACCGTCGACCCCATCAGGATAGCGATTTTGCCCCGGTCGATCAGATCGGGTTCCGAGTAAGCCAGCGAGTCGACGAACAGCGACATCGTGAACCCGATACCGCCGAGGCAGGCCACGGCGAACAGCAGGCGCCACGTAGCCCCCTCGGGCATCACGGCGAGCCCGGAACGCACGGCGCCCCAGCTCGCAAGAAATATACCCAGCGGCTTGCCGACCACCAGTCCGAAGAACACGCCCATGCCTACCGACCCGATTTCGGGCGAGTAGTGGAAAATGTTCAGGTATTCCAGCGAGGTGATTTCGACCCCGGCGTTGGCCAGTGCGAAAATCGGCATCACGAGAAACGTGACATACGGGGCGAGCGAATGCTCGAGCCGATAGCTCATGCCGACCGAATCGGCGGCGAGGCTGCGCATGCGGCGCATGTAGAAACGGTGGCTTTCGTTGGGGAAATCGTCCCCGGAAGTAGTGGCCGCAAGCATCAGCTCCTTCAGGTGGCGCATCTTATGCACGAAATACTCCTTGCTGTATCGGGGCGTCATCGGAATCAGCATGGCCATCGCCACGCCCGAGATGGTCGAATGCACGCCCGAATAGTAGAACAGCGCCCAGACGACCACCGCAGGCACCAGGTAGAGGAACATGCGTTTCTCGCCCATCTCCTTCATGAAATAGACGCCGAGCATGATGACCAGCGCCGCCAGCAGGCAGGCCATCTGCACCTGCTCGCCGTAAAAGAGCGCGATGACCAGAATGGCCCCGAGGTCGTCGGCAATGGCCAGCGCCGTCAGAAATATCTTGAGCGACACGGGCACGCGGTCGCCCAGCATCGAGAGGATGCCGATGGCAAAGGCGATATCGGTGGCCGTGGGAATACCCCAGCCGTTGGCCGCCATGGTGCCGTGGTTGAAAGCGATGAAGACAATGGCCGGGGCGAGCATGCCGCCCGCGGCGGCCAACACCGGCAGGATGGCCTGCCGCGCCGACGAAAGCTGTCCGCAGACGATTTCCCGTTTGATTTCGAGCCCCACGGCGAAGAAGAAAATCACCATCAGGCCGTCGTTAATCAGCTTTTCGACGGTCATTCCCCGCGGGAAAACCCAGTCGATCAGCCCGTCGGGACTGTGCACCATCAGCGAAAGGTCGGTTTCGAGCAGATGGCGGTAGTAAAGCGAAGTCGCGGGCAGGTTGGCCAGCAGCATGGCTATGATCACACAACCCAGCAGCACGACGCCCCCCGCCCAGGGGGCTTCCAGGAAGTTGCGGCCGCGTATACCGATCATATGACGCTCACGCACCCAGCGGTACATCGAAAATAGTCGCATTTATCGTTCGTTTGATTTTAAAGTTAAATTACACAATTTCCAAAGCACCCGCGCGCCCGTAATGGCGTCGATGCGCTCCTCGGGTACGGGCGTGACTTCCACCACGTCGAAGCCGACGATGCGGCGCCCTGAACGCACCAGCGTATCGAGCAGCCAGACCGCCTGGTTGAAAGTCAGCCCGCCGCACACGGGCGTACCCGTATGGGGGCAGTTCTCGAAAGACAGGCCGTCGATGTCGAAGCTCACATAGACCTGCTGCGGCAGCGTTTCCACGATACGGCGACACAGCGTGTCCCACGTTTCGCCGCGGAATCCGGCGGCGGCGAGCGACAGGTCGTCGAAGGTGATTACACGTCCGGACGAAGCGGCCAGCGCCGCCTCTTTCTCGCTGAAGTCGCGCACGGCGACCTGGGCGATTTTCGTCACGGCAGGAACGTCGCGCAGGACATTGAACATAATCGAGGCATGCGAAAACCCGAACCCTTCATAGGCGTCGCGCAAATCGCAATGGGCGTCGATGTGCAGGATGCCGAACTCCGCACAGCGGCTGCCCAGGGCGCGAATCAGCCCGTAGGGCGTCGAGTGGTCGCCGCCGACCAGCCCCACGGTCTTCCCGGCGTCGAGCCAGCGGCCGGCCTGCGCCTCGATGTTGGCGTTCATGGCCGCACAGCCTTCGTTTATGCGGCGTATCTTACGCACCACATAGTCCTCCTCGGGACATCCGCCTGCCTCGAGGTGGGCGATTACCTTCTCGGCGTCGCCGCGCAAGCGCTGCGACTCCTCCTGCAGGGAATAATCCACATCGGCCGTAGCGATGCCGCGGCGCCATGCGCCGGGCGCCAGCGGCTCGTGGAAATCGAGCTGCGTCGAGGCCTCGATAATGGCGTCGGGGGCATACGCCGTCCCCGCCCCGTAGGAGACCGTCACATCCCAGGGCGCCGAAATAAGCACCAGCTCGGCCGTTTCCGGCTCGAAAGGCAGCCCGAAATAGGTTCCGTTATCCACACCGACCCCATCGGGGTCGAACGTTTTCAGTTCCATGCGGTTGAATTTCATTCTTCATTTTCCGTGCCCGGCATGCACTGTCCGCAGTCCGTGCCTTCGCCTGTCGAAAATGTTCGTTTTAAATAACAAAGGTACAAAAATTTTATTTTTTCCCTATATTTGCTTCCCGTAAAGGAAAGAAATCCGGAAAAAGCAACCAGCCATGAAGATTATCGCCGACAGCGCCATCCCTTTCCTGCGGGGTGTGCTCGAGCCGTGGGCCGAGGTATGTTACCTGCCCGGCAGCCAGATCGCCCCGCAGGACGTTGTCAACGCCGACGCCCTTGTCATCCGCACCCGCACCCGCTGCGACGAGCGCTTGCTCGCCGGCTCCCGCGTGCGGCTAATCGCCACGGCCACCATCGGATTCGACCACATCGACACGGCGTGGTGCGCAGCGAACGGCATCCGGGTCGCGACCGCCGCAGGCTGCAACGCCCGGGGCGTACTGCAATGGGTCGGCGCCGTGTTGGCCTACCTCGCACGCTCGCAGGGCTGGCAGCCCGCACAGCGCACACTGGGCATCGTCGGCGTGGGACACGTCGGCTCGCTCGTACGGGAATACGCCCGAATGTGGGGTTTTCGCGTCGTCTGCTGCGACCCGCCGCGCGAAGAGCGCGAGCACTGCGGGTTCCGCCACCTCGCGGAGCTCGCCCGCGAAGCCGACATCATCACCTTCCACACGCCGCTCGACGACACGACGCGCCATATGGCAAACAGCGCTTTGTTCGAACAAATGAAACCCGGAGCCGTGGTGCTGAACTCCTCGCGCGGGGAGGTGGTCGACGGAGGTGCCCTGCTGCAAAGCGGACACCCCTGCGTGCTCGACGTCTGGGAGCACGAGCCGTACCTCGACCCGGCGCTGCTCGGGCACACGCTGCTCGCGACGCCGCACGTGGCCGGATATTCCGAGCAGGGCAAAGCCATGGCCACGGCCATGTCGGTCGCCACGCTGGCCCGTTTCTTCGGCCTGCCCCTCACGGAATGGTACCCGTCCGAGGCGGCACCCCCGGCGCCCCGTCCGATTACATGGCAGGAGCTTTGCACGACAATCCGCGGCGCATACGACATCGAAGCCGAAAGCCGCGGCCTCAAGGCGCAGCCCGCAGATTTCGAACGGATGCGCGACCATTACCCTTACCGCCGCGAATACTTTTAGTGAAATCAATTCTTTTTTAGTACCTTTGCGGCATCGCGGACAATGCTACTGGAGAGATGTACCGGAGAATCATAAAACCTATCCTTTTCTCGCTTACCATCGAGCGGGCGCACCGTGCGGTGCTGTTGCTGCTGCGCGTCATCGGTCTGATACCCGGCGGCCGGTGGCTGCTGCGCAAATGTTACGCCGTGGAGCACCCGGCGCTCGAGCGCGAGGTATTCGGCATCAAGTTCGCCAACCCCGTCGGCCTGGCCGCAGGCTTCGACCGCAACGGCGAGGCGTTCCGCGAACTGGCCGCCCTGGGATTCGGCTTCATCGAAGTGGGCACCGTCACCCCGCGCCCGCAGGCGGGCAATCCCCGCCCCCGCGTCTTCCGCCTCCCGAAAGACCAGGCCATCATCAACCGCATCGGCCTGGCCAACCGCGGGCTGGAGAAGACCATCACCCACCTGCGGCGGCCGCACGACGGCATCATCGTAGGCTGCAATATCGGCAAAAACACCGCCACCCCCGCTGAAAATGCGGCGGCGGATTACCTCAAGCTCTTCCGCAACCTCTACCAGTATGCGGATTACTTCACCGTAAACATCAGCTGTGACAACTCGTGCCGCGAAGGTACGACCCACACCCGCGAACATATCCTCCAGATACTCGACCCGCTGTTCGACTTCCGGCGCGGGCAGAACCAGTACCGGCCGATCATGCTCAAAATATCGCCCGACATGCCGGACAACGTCATCGACGAAATCAGCAACATCCTGCTCGAGACCCCGCTCGACGGCATCGTCGCCACCAACGGCACACACGACCGCGAGGGGCTGCACACCAGCCGCACGACGCTCGACAAAATCGGCAGCGGGCGCCTGGGCGGCG